>Ga0308157_10001009_pt1 | contig 68356 bp, 51 predicted proteins | sample PhyBR1_FD_201035 | JGI IMG/M metagenome (GOLD analysis project Ga0308157, IMG submission 201035) | Phyllosphere microbial communities from UC Gill Tract Community Farm, Albany, California, United States - DLSLB.R1 | ecosystem: Host-associated > Plants > Phyllosphere > Unclassified | place: USA... | reverse complement strand
CCCATGGCGCCGTCCAGGATGAGCAGGCGCTGGCGCATGAGCGCGGGCAGGGGCGAAATACAGGCGGGGTCGGGGGCGACGGTGGCGGGGGAAACAGACATTTCTTTCGGAGCGAGTACGGAGCAAGGAGTTCCTATCCAGAAAGAAAGCCGCGCCGGGCGGCGCGAGTTCCGGCTGATATCTTCTTCGACTTGGTGCGCCCTAACGCATTGGCCGAACAGGAGTTGGCACCTACTCGGGGTAGGTTGCCAAGACGTCATCGGGCCTGGTCCCTCGGTCTTTCTGGATAGCAGCGGTAGCGAAGATACAACGGATGGGCACAAAAAAAAGCGCCTTCCCAGCCGGGAAGGCGCTTTTGAGTTGATATTGACTGAGCTAGCTAGGGCAGTAGCACGCCGCGGTAGTCATTCGCGTTTACCAGCGGGATGGTGGCGCCATACTTGGCATTGATAACCTGAATAATCTGGTTGGCGATGAGTGCGTAGCCTCTGGCACTAGGGTGCACCCCATCGAGCGAAAACAAATTGCCGGTAATGAAGCTGGTTGTGTTGTTTACCCCATTGGTATAAACTCCACTCGCGGCCACACTTTGGAAGTACGAATTGGCATCGAACAGTGCAAGCCCGCGCGTGGTGGCCTCATTGCGAATAACGATATTCAGGTCGTTGGTACGCGTAGTTACCGCCGCCGCCTCATCCGCATCGAGCACATACTGGCTGGGCAATGGGTTAGCCAAAGTAGCCGAGTAGCCTACGCCAACGGGCAGCGTAGTAGCCGTAGCCCCGGTGCCAATTACGGCCTGAGCGGTGAGCAGAATGTAGTCGGCATCGGTAGCCTCACGCGTGACGCCAGCCCCGGTTTTGATATAAAGGCTAGCCGCCGCCGCGTTGGGCAGGGCCGCGTTGCTGCGGATGCTCGCTTTTACGGCCGCCGGCCTAATGGTCGTGAAGAGCGGCACATTGGTCACGCTCGGAATAGTGCCCACTACGCCTTTCGCGCCGCTGGCCGTGAGCACGTCCATTACCTGCTTGTACTTGGTGGTAAAATCTGCCACTGCCGTGAGGGCGCCGCTAGCCCCACCAGATGAAGCGTATAGCAGGACATCATTGTTGCCCAGCCAGTTGCTGAAGAACGTGGGCTTTAGCGTAGCCACCCGCTCCTGCACGTATTGCAGGTAATTGGCCCCCGAGCTACCAGGCAGCAGGCGCTCAAAGTACGGGTTATAGCCCACGGGATTATTCAGGCCGTAGCCCGCGGTAGTCACGTCGGCTACCCGAATGCCGGGTACGCCCAGGTTCTGGTTGTCAGTGCCGGTGTACTTACGCAGTAGGTTAGTACCTGCGCTCAAGCTTCCCGGAATGACAGCTAGACTATCCGTAACGGGTACGGTAACGGGTGAGCCGTTGGTAATAGCCGCCAAGCGCAGGTAGCCAGCCCCGTGGGCATACGCCTGGTCGAAGAGCGGCTGATTGAATGCGCCACCCCCAGCCTGCTTGAACTGCTGGGCTAGAATGTTGGGGTAAGACTGCAACTGGCCGGCCCGCGCCACCCCACCACTCTGGTAGCCAGCGGTTAGGGAGTTGCCTACTGCGATGTAAGTACTAAAGTTAGCCGAGCCGGGCGAGGGCGCTGGGCTGTTCGAGTCGATATTGGGCTGGCAACCGGCCAGGCCGGCTAGGCCCAGGCCCAGCAGCGCAAGCGCCGGGCGAGCGGTTTTGGTAGAGAAGAACGTAGTCATTGGGTAAGAGAAAAGACAGGTTAGAACTTCACGTACAGCTGCACGCCGGGCACAAAAATGTTGGTTTTGTAGGTGCCGGCCACGCGGTCGGTGGTGCCCAGGCTGATGAGGTCATCCTGGCTCTGGCTGCGCTTCATGAAGTCTTCGTAGAGGAAGGAAGCGTCGATGCCGAAGCGCTCGCCGAAAGTGTAGCCCAGGCCAGCCGTGAAGCCAATGCGGTCGGCATCGGGCGTTTCGGGCGTTACGAAGCCGTCGCGCACGGCCGAGAAGTCGTAGAACGTGCCGGCGCGCACCGTGAAGTGGTCGGTCACTTTGTATTGCCCGCCCAGGCGGAAGGCTAGCGCATCCTGGTACTGGCGCTTGGACGACGACGAGACCGCCCCGCCCAGCACGCCGCCCGAGTATTTGAAATCCAGCGACTGGTAGCGGCTCCAGCCCACCAGATTGGCGTCGAAGGCCAGCAGCAGCTTCTCGCTAGGGCTCACGCCAATGCCGATGCTATACACGTCGGGCAGCGGCAGCGTAGCCTCAAATTTGGTGGCCGTGAAGCTACCGGCGGCCGAAGCCGGCAGGCCCGTAACTTTCACATCGCCGTCGCTGATGTGCGCATCCACCGCCGAGCGGTAGCTCACGCCCACGCTCAGCTTCTCGCTGGGCTTGAACATAACGCCGATGTTGTAGCCCAGCTTGTGGTCGGCCTTGCCCGTGAGCTGCGCGTGCGCCGGCTGGGTGCTACCCTGGCCCTGCACCGGAATATCGCGCTGCAAATCCACATCGCCGAGCACCAGCGCCGTGAGGCCGCCGCCGATGCTGAACTGCGGCGTGATGGCGTAGGCCACCGTGGCCTGGGCCGTTACTGAGCGCAGGTTGATGTCGGTGAGCGAGTAGCGGCCTTCCCAATCCTGGGCGTAGTGCAGCTCGCTGCCGAAAGGCGTGTACACGCCCAAACCCAGGCGCCATTTGCCTTCTTTGGGCCCGAAGCCCACGAAGCCGCTGAAGGGAAATACGTTGGTGTTTTGCAGCGTGCGCTGGCCCTGGTCGGCGTCGCCGGGGCGGAACGAGATGCGCGGAATGGCAATATTGCCCCCTACCTGAAAGCCGGTGGGCGCGAAGGCGAAGGCGCCCGGATTGAAAAACTGCGACGCCTGGTCGAGGTAGAGGCCAGTGCCCGTGCCGCCCATGCCCACGTTTTTGGCGCCGGTGAGGCCAACCTGGAAGCCGCTGGCCTGGGCCCCCGACGTGGCCGCCAGCAGGGCGCCGCCCGCGAGAAGTATAGATTTAACTTGCATAAAATGCAAAAAGTGAGGTGGGGAAGATTGAGGGGCTAAATGTAAGGCCAATTTCCAAATAAGTAGTAGGCTAGCCGACTACCTCATAGCGCGCAACTCAGCGGGTATTTAGCGGCGTTTCAGGTCACTACTGGCGTTCACCCCGAAACTACTTCATTTAGAAACATTAACGTAATCTTGGTTTCGGCGTGGGCGAAGCTATTTTTGCTTCACAATACTATTTCTTCTCATTTTTCTCCTGTTTCTTCAAAGTTTGCTATATGACAAAACAACTCCTCTCTTTGGGTTGGGCAAGTATACTGGCGCTCGCTTCGCTGAGTGCCCATGCGCAAACCCCGGTGACGCTGGGCACCAGCCCCTACACCGAGAACTTTGACGGGCTGGCTGGCGGCCTGCCCGCGGGCTTTGGCGTGTACACGAATGCCTCGGCTACCAGCCTGGGCACGGCCCCCACCAGCGCGCAGCTCATTCTCACGCCCGGCACCACAACGGCCTGGGCTGCAACGGGTGCGGGCTTCAAGAACTTTGCGTCGGCCACGGACATCAGCAAAAAGGCCACCGCTGCCACGCAGGCCGCGGCTACCAACCGCGCCCTAGGCGTGCGCCAGACGGGCTCGTTTGGCGATGGCACCAGCACGGCCACGCCGCCCACCGGCGCGGGCCCAGCCTTTGTATTTCAGGCGGCCAACACAACCGGCAAAACGGACTTTGCGCTCAGCTTTAAGCTGCAGTCGCTCGACACGACCATTGTGACGAGCACCGCCACCGGCCGCACCGCTACCTGGCAGGTAGACTACGGCACTGGTGCCACGCCCAGCGCCTTCACGCAGGTAGGCTCGACGGCCACTACCGGGCCCGTATTTTCCAATACTACCATCAACGTCAGCTTCGGCAGCGCGCTCAACAACCTAGCCGGGCCGGTCTGGATTCGCATTGTAGCCCCCGCCAATACCACCGGCGGCGGCAGCCGCCCTAGCTCGGCCATCGACGACTTTTCGCTGAGTTGGAACTCGCCCACCGCCAGCACACCGACCCTAGCGGTGGCACCCGAAACGCTGACCTTCGGCAGCCAGGCGCTGACCACTACCTCGGCCGCCCAGAGCTATACCCTAACGGGCAGCAGCCTTACGGCCGCTACTACTGTGACGGCCACTGGCCCCTTCACCGTGTCGAAGGACAACACCACCTTTGCCACCACGCTGAGCTTTACCGCTGCCGAGCTGGCTACTGCCAAGACGGTGTACGTGAAGTTTACGCCTACCGCCACCGGCACGCTTAGTGGGAGCATTACCCACGCCAGCACCGGCGCCGTAACCCGCACCGTGGCCCTCATCGGCATCGGCTCGGACCCTAGCCAGACCGTATTTAACTTCAATACCTGCGCCACGGCCCTCTCCGATGGCTGGAGCCAGTACAGCGTGACGGGCGCGCAAACCTGGGCCTGCACCACGTTTGGCCGCGACCCCAACACCCCCAGCGCCAGCGCCCCCTACGGGGTGCAGATAAACGGCTTCTCGGGCGGCAATCTGCCCAATGAGGACTGGTTCATCTCACCGAGCTTCGACCTCAGCACCTACAGCTTCCCGCTGTTTTCATTCTGGAGCCGTACGGCCTTCAATGGTCCTGGCCTCAAGCTGCTGGTTTCGACCAACTACAGCGGCAGCGGGGCCCCTAGCGCCGCCACCTGGACCGACCTCAATGCGCAGTTTCCGGCCGCCTCTTCCGATGTGTGGACCCAAACGGCTGGCCTTGACCTCTCGGCTTATAAAGGCGCGAAGGTGTATCTGGCTTTTGTGTACACCTCGACTACCACCGGCGCGGCCCGCTGGACGCTCGACGACATCGCCCTCACTAACTCGACCACGGCCCCGGCGCCAAGCTTCTTCACCGACGCGGCTAGCCTCGCCTTTGGCTACCAGGCCGTGGGCACCAGCGGCACCCGCACGCTCAACGTAACCGGCGCCAACCTAACCGGCGGCGTGACCCTGACCTCGGGCAATTCGGCCTTCACCCTCTCGAAGGACGGCACTACCTTCGCCAGCACCCTCACCCTGACCCAGGCGGAGGCCAACGGCGCGGTAAAGCCCGTGACCGTGCGCTTTACGCCCACCGTGGCCTCGGCCAACTACTCGGCTACGCTGACCCTAGCCACGGCCGGCGCTACCAACCGCACCGTAACCGTGACCGGCAACACCTACGATGTGGACAAGACCCTGGAAGTGGTGAACTGGAACATGGAGTGGTTCGGCTCGTCGGCCGCCGGCTACGGCCCGGCCGATAAAAACCTGCAATACACCAACGCCTTCACCGTACTCAGCGCTCTGCGGGCCGATGTGTACGCCCTCGAAGAAGTGGTGGATACCGTGCGCCTGCGCACCCTCACTACCCAGCTCTCGACGGCCAGCGGCCTGCCCTACGCCTACAAGATTTCGGAATTTGGCTCGTATGCCGATGACAAGGCCGACCCCGACTACGCGCTGGCCCAGAAGCTGGCCTTCATCTACCGCACCGACATGGTGGCTAACCCCTCGTTCCGGGGTTTGCTGCGCTGCACCGAAGTCCAGAGCTGCCCCGCCTTCCGGCCCTGGGCCTCGGGCCGCTTCCCCTACTCGATGCGGGCCGACGTGACCCTCGACGGCGTAACCAAAAAGGTCAACTTCGTGGTGATTCATGCCAAGGCCAATGCCGCTAGCTCCTCGGCCGACGACTATGCCCGCCGCAAGGCCGGCGCCGACCTGCTGAAGGCGGAGCTCGAAGCCACCTACCCCACCGACAACACCCTGATTGTGGGCGACTACAACGATGTGCTCGAGGGCACCATTGCCACCGGCGTAACGCCCGCCATCAGCTCCTACTCGGCCTTTACTCAGGATGCCAACTACCTGCAAATCACGCTGCCGCTGGCCCAGGCCGGCGGGCGCTCCACGGCGGGCTTCCCCACGGTGATTGACAACGTGATTGCCAACAAAAACATGGCGCAGTACTACATCAGTGGTACGGCCGCCATTCGCACCGACGTGACGGCCGGCATCACCAACTACGCCAGCACCACCTCGGACCACTACCCGGTTTTTTCGCGCTATTCGTTCACTGGCACGCCGCTGGCCGCCAAGGCGAGCCGCGCAGCCGCGCTGGGCCTCTACCCCAACCCGGTAGCCAACAGCGTACGCTTTGACGTGCCCGAAACTGGTAAGAGCCTGAGCCTGGAGGTATTTACCACTACCGGCCGCCTCGTGCTCACGGGCACGGGCTCGGTCGAGCAGCTCAACCAGCAGCTAAGCCAGCGCGTGGGCGGCCTCGCCGCCGGCCTGTACGTGGTGCGCGTTATCGGCGCCCAGCAGACCTACACCGACCGCTTCGAGAAGCAATGAGGCGTTCGGATTCCTAGCCTTGGGCTAGGGCCACACCCTAGCGAAAAGGTCCCGACCACTTGGTCGGGACCTTTTTTTTGGACCCAAGAAAGGTGCGCTGCCAACCCTGATGCAACGCTACGCGGCCCTAGCCCTACCTTGCTTCATCAATTAGCCCTCACGCTCTTAGCCCTCTTGCTTTGCTAAAACACTACTTAGCCCTGCCGCTGCTGGCGGCTACGCTGCCGGCCCTGGCCGCCCCGCCGGCCGCCCTGCCCTCCTTCTCGGAGCCCGCCGTGGCCCCCGACCGCCAGGAAATCGCCTTCGTGTCGGGCGGTGATGTGTGGACGGTGCCCGTGGCCGGCGGCGAGGCGCGCCTGCTCATTGCCCACCCCGCCACCGAAAGCCGCCCGCTGTATGCGCCCGATGGCAAGTCGCTGGCCTTCATTTCGACGCGCACCGGCAACGGCGATATCTACCTGCTCACCTTCGCCACCGGCGAGCTTAAGCGCCTGACCTTCGACGACGGCCTCGACCAGCTCGACGGCTGGAGCGCCGACGGCAAGTACCTCTACTACTCGAGTACGAGCCGCGACATCGCGGGCATGAACGACATCTACCGCGTGCCGGTGGGCGGCGGCACGCCCACCGCCGTATCGGCCGACCGCTACGCCAACGAGTTCTTCGCTGCCCCTAGCCCCGATGGCCGCACGCTGGCTTTTGCGGCGCGCGGCGTGGCCTCGGGCCAGTGGTGGCGCCACGGCCACAGCCACTTGGATGAGTCGGAAATCTGGCTGCGACAGGAGGCCAAAAGCGGCCCTAGCTACACCAGCCTCACCAGCGGCGCCAAAGCGCTGTGGCCCATGTGGGGGCCGGGCGGCCAGAAGCTGTTCTATACCTCGGACCAGGGCGGGGCCGAGAATATCTGGACCACCGGCCTACCCAAAGGCACGCCCCAGCAAATCACCAACTTCAAGGACGGCCGCGTGCTGTGGCCCAGCGCCTCGGCCGATGGCAAGCTCATCGTGTTTGAGCGCGACTTCGGCATCTGGACCCTGAACACTGAGAACGGCCAGGCCCAGCCCGTGCGCATTGTGCGGCGCGGCGCGCCGGCTAGCCCCACCGTGGAGCGCCAGCGCTTCACCGACCGCTTGCAGGAGCTAGCGCTTTCGCCCGATGGCAAGAAGGTGGCCTTCATCGTGCACGGCGAGGTGTTTGCCGCCTCGGCCGCCGATGGCGGCGATGCCACGCGCCTCACCAGCACCGTACCCGCCGAAAGCGACCTGACCTGGGCACCCGACAGCCGCCGCCTCATCTACACCTCGGCGCGCGACGGGGCCAAGCACCTCTACAGCTACACCTTCGCCACCGGCCAGGAAACGCGCCTCACCAACTCGCCGCTCAGTGATGCGCAGCCGCGCTTCTCGCCCGATGGCAAGCTGCTCGCCTTTCAGCGCGATGCCAAGGAACTGCGCGTGCTGGACCTGGCCAGCAAGCAGGAGCGCGTGGTGGGCACCGGCCGCTTTGGCCGGCCGCCGCTGGCGGCCGAGCGCTCGTTTGTGTGGTCGCCCGATGGGCGCTGGCTAGCCTTCGCACCGGCCGGGGCGCGCGGCTTCACCAACGTGCAGGTGGTGCCCGCGGCGGGCGGCGCGGCGCGGGCGGTCAGCTTCCTAGCCAATTCGAATAGCAACTCGCTGTCGTGGAGCCCCGATGGCAAATACCTGCTCTTCGACACCGGCCAGCGCACCGAGGATACCCAGGTGGCACGCATCGACTTGCAGCTGCGCACACCGCGCTTTCGCGAGGACCAGTTCCGCGACTTGTTCAAGGAAACGATGCCGGGGCCGGTTTCGCCCGATAAAAACCAGAACCCGCCCTCGGCACCGGCCAAGCCGGCTAGCCCCGCCCCACTGCCCGTGGCCGCCGCCGATTCGGCCCGCGCCAAAGGCCGCGTGGTGGCTAGGCCTGCCAAAGGCAAGAAGGGCGCAGCGGTGGCGACCACTACACCCGCTAAGCCGCCGGTTAGCATCAACTTCGACGACATTCGGCGCCGCCTGAGCCTGGTGCCGGTAGGCGTGGATGTGCGCAGCCAGCGCATCAGCCCCGATGGCAAGTGGCTGCTGCTCACGGCTACGGTATCGAACCAAACCAACCTTTACCTCTACCCGCTCGATGAATTGAGCAAAGACGCGCCCACCGCCCGCCAACTCACTTCCACGGCCGGCGCCAAGCGCGAGGCGCAGTTTTCGCCCGATAGCAAGGAAGTGTATTACCTCGACCAGGGCCGCATTCAGGTGGTGCCGGTGGAGGTGGGCAAGGGCCCCGCCGCCCATGCTGTGGCAGTGGCCGCCGAGCTCGACGTGGACTTTGAGCAGGAGAAAACCGTCGTCTTCGACGAAGCCTGGAGCTACCTGCGCGACTTCTTCAACGACCCCACCTTCAACGGCGTCGACTGGCCGGCGCAGCACGACAAATTTGCGCCCTACGTCGCTGGCGCCCGCACCCCCGACGAGGTGCGCCGCCTCACCAACCTGATGATTGGCGAGCTCAACGCCTCGCACTCGGGCATGGGCCCGGCGCCGGCCGCTACCGGCACCGTGGCCCCCGCCACGGGCCGGCTCGGGGTGCGCTTCGACCCCGGCGAGTACGAGCAAAACGGCCGCCTGCGCCTCACCACCGTGCTGCCGCTAGGGGCCGCCGCGCTGGCGGGCCTCAAGCCCGGCGATGTGCTGCTGGCCGTAGATGGCCGCCCCCTCACCGGCAGCACCAACCTCGACGAGCTGCTGCAATACAAAGTGGGCCGCCGCACTACGCTGCGCGTGTCGGCCGATGGCAAAGCGCGCGACGTAATCGTGCGCCCGCTCAGCCGCGACACCGAGAAAGGCCTCGACTACCGCCAGTGGGTGGAGGAGCGCCGCGCCTACGTGGCCCAGGCCAGCGGTGGCCGGCTCGGCTACGTGCACATGTTTGACATGAGCGCCGCCTCGCTTTCGCAGCTTTACATCGACCTCGACGCCGAAAACATGACCCGCGACGGCGTGGTGGTGGATGTGCGCAACAACAACGGCGGCTTCGTGAATGTGTATGCCATTGACGTGCTGGCCCGCCGCAGCTACCTCAGCATGATGAGCCGGGGCATGGCCGCGCCGGTGCCCGCCCGCTCGGCCCTGGGCCAGCGCAGCCTGGAGGTGCCCACGGTGCTCGTCACCAACCAGCACTCCTTGTCTGATGCCGAGGACTTTAGCGAAGGCTACCGGGCTAGCAAGCTGGGCAAAATAGTGGGCGAGCCCACCGGCGGCTGGATTATCTTCACCTCGGGCACCAGCCTGCTCGACGGCTCCAGCCTGCGCCTGCCCACCAGCACCATTCGCTCGACCCGCGACGGCCAAATCATGGAAATGAACCCCCGCCCCGTGGACGTGCCCGTGACGCGCCCCATCGGCGAGAGCTACACCACCCACGATGTGCAGCTCGACACGGCCGTGAAGGAATTGCTAGGGCAGCTGGGCAAGTAGCAGATAGTTAACTGATTACTAAACGCCTGAAAACCGTCCGTCATGCTTCGACAAGCTCAGCATGACGGACGGTTTTAACTGTTGTTATACCCGCTACTTCGCCTCCAGCAGCGGCAGCACCTCGGCCACCTCAAACAGAGAGTTATAGCGCAGAATTGACTTTAGAAGCGCCGCGTGGCCCGCGCCGATGATGAGCACAATGGCCCGGTCGTGCTGCACATCCACGGCGCGCAGCAAGTTGGTGTAGATGCGCACGTTGCGCTTGAAATAATTGCCGCCCAGGTCGGCTCCCACGTAGTTGTCGCCGCTGCCCACGCGGGCCAGCCACAGCAGATACGAGTCCATGTTGCCCTGGTCGTAGCGCTCGTTATTGAAGCCCTTAAACTCCCCGAGCAACGTTTCGGTCGATGCTTTGGGCGCCCGCACCTGGCGGGCCCGGATGGCCGCCGTGCGCGCATCTATGCGCAGGCCCACCGTATCGCCGGGCAGCGTTTTGGCCAGCGAGCTAGCTAGCACCGCTTCCTGGCCGTGGGCTTTGGCATACTGCTGGGCGGCGGGGTAGTTAAACTCACCATCGGCATCGGCGCAGTACACTTTGCTGCGATTCAGCTTATTAGCCAACCGATAGCCAAGCTGCACCACCTCGTTGTTGTTTTGGCGCTGGGTACCTATCTCGCGCTGGCCCTGGCGGTAGAGGGCGTAGGTGCTGTCTACAAAGCGCTGGCGGTCCAGGCCCCATTCCACGAATACTTTATCGGCCTGGGTTTTCTGGAGCTTGCCCACCAGCTCCTCCAGCTGTTGCTGCCGGGCAGGCGTGCTCATATCCACCTTAGTGCCTTTGATGACGTCACTGTCAGAGGCGTTAAAGTGGAACGTGCCCACGATGTATACCTTGATTTTGGTGTTGAGCGGCGCGGGCGCCTGGGCGGCGGCCAGTTGGGCGATGCCGAGCAGAGCGCCGGCGAACAACGTGCGAAAAATGGAGCAGAGCGACATGGCAGCGGGGTGTTTGGAAGGGATGCTGCAAAGGTGCCGGGCCACCGCACGGCCCCAAATTTTATTATCCCAACCCCCGCCAGCCTTACACCAACGCCGCCGGCGGGGTGGCTGGGGGCTTCGTCCTAGCCCGGCGGGTGTTAGGGCTAGCCAGCGGGGCGTTGGGATAATAAACTTCTGCGCGGCAGGCCGCGCCGGCACCTTTGCCCGACTGCGTACCTAGCCTCAGCCACCCGCGTTTTATGAGAATTTTGTTTACCTGGCGCTCACTGGCCGCGTTCGTGGCGTTGCTTTTTTGCTTAGCAGAGGCCCACGAACTGGTGCACACTGGCCTGGGCCGGCTGCTGTGCGGCTGCTGGGGCACCCGCGATTTCAACGTCTGGAGCCTGTGTGCCGCCTGCGCCCACCACCCCCTGCAAAACCTGGTCGCCACCCTGTCGGGCCCGGCTTTCAGCTTTGCGCTCATGTGGGTTGGCTACTGGCTGATGGGGCCCGGCCGCTCGGCGGCCAGCTGGTCGCTGGGCTTTGCGCTGGTGTTTGCCACTATTCCGTTTGCCCGCATCCTGGGGGCCGTGTGTATGGGCGGCAACGACGAAGTGTATGCCCTGAGCAAAATAATGCCCTACAACCAGGCCTGGGCGCTGGGCGGGGCCGCTGTGCTGCTAGCCACCGTGCCCCCGCTGGTGCGGGCCTTCGCCACGCTGCACCCGCCAGGACGGCTCTGGGTTTTTCTGGGCTTCTTTCTGCTGCCGACGCTGGTGCTGTTCCTAGTCGTGCTGGGCTTCTTAAACTCCTTGCTAGCCAGTGGCTTTCTGGCAGCTTACTGGATTCTGGGTTCGCCGCTACTCGTTACCTGCTGGACGGCCCTGGTAGGGCTGGCCCTGGCGCTCACCTATCGCTTTCTGTTCTGGCTGGGCCGGCCGGCCGGGGTTAGCCCCCTGGTCGCCGGCCGGCCATAGTTACTTCGCCCCATGAATCGTCGTCGCATTATTCTGTATCAAGTGCTGGGCTGGGCCCTGATTGTGGGCTACGACCTGAGCTTCATTATGCTCACCAGCAGCCCCAAGCAGAAACTGAGTCTGGAGAAGTTGCTGCTGCTGCAATTCACCTTCTTACTCAGCACGATAACCCTGTTTTACTACTGCTACCTGTTTGTATTTCCGCGGGGGCTGCGGCCGGGGCGCTGGCTGGTGCTGGTGCTCGGGCTGCTGGGCACGCCGCTGGTCTTCGCTGGCAGCCGCTACCTGCTGCAGGAAGTGTTGCTGCCGTTCTTCTTCGGCTTTCACAACTATTATCCTGGCACTACGGTGCTTTACTACTTGCAGGATAACGCGTATTTCCTGCCGCCCACTATTGTGCTGGCCGGGGCCGCCGTGGCCATCCGCGACGCCTTTTTGCGCGAGAAAGAGCGCGAAAACCAGCTGCAACTGCAAGTGCTGGAGCAGGCCCGCACCCAGGCCGAGCTGGCCTTTCTGCGCACCCAGATAAATCCGCACTTTCTCTACAACACCCTCAACTATCTCTACGCCACGGCCTACGAGGTGTCGGAAGGGCTAGCCGAAGCCATTCTGCGCCTCTCCGACCTCATGCGCTACATGCTGCACGACAGCCCCGACGGCCAGGTAGACCTAGCCCGCGAAGTGGAGTATGTGGAGAATTACCTGGCCATTCACCGCCTGCGCTTCGAGGAGAAATTCTTTGTCGAGTTCGTCCAAACCGGCCAGCCGGTGGGCGGGCAGCGGGTGGCTTCGCTGCTACTCATTCCGTTTGTGGAGAATGCCCTCAAGCACGGCCTGGTGAGCCAGGCGGCGCACCCGGTGCGCATTCGGCTGCACCTGCCCGCCCCCGACCGGCTGGAGTTTACCGTCGAAAACCGCATCAACCAGCACCAGAAAGACGCCACTACCGGCGTGGGCCTGCCCAATATCCGGCGCCGGCTAGCCCTGCTGTACCCCGGCTGCCACACCCTGGCGGTGCACAGCGATGGGCTCACCTACCGCACGCACCTGGCCCTGAGCTTATAACGCCCAGTTTATTTACTCACCAGGGTCGAAACCTCGTTGCTGCCGCCCGTAGCCAATAGCTGCACCTCAAACGCCACCTTAGCGGTGGCGGGCAGCTTGGGCACCAGCACGCAGTAGACCACGCTGGCGGCCTTAGGCGCTGCATCGGGGGCTAGCTGCACCGCGTAGGTGTAGCCGGCGCAGGTTTGCACTACTTGCTGGGCTAGCAGGTGGTAGCTGCTGGCGGTGCGGGTTTTGCCAGCCAGCAAAGTGTGGGTGGCGAAGTCGACGGCCGGCAGCTTTTTGCCCGCAAACAATTCCTGGTACTCGGCGGCCGAGTTGATGACGTACTCATTCGTCTGGCCCACGTAGGGCACCGGCTCGGTAATGGTGGCCTTGAGGCCCGCCAGCGGCGTCAGGGTCACGTCGGCCGAGGCGTTGCAGGGTGCCACGTCTTCTTTTTTGCAGCTGTTGCTCATCGCCAAAAAGCTGAGCGCGGCTAGGGTCAAGAGTCGACGTAGGGGCATAAAAACCAGGGCAATCGGGTGGGAAAGGGAAGAGCGGGCAAGAAATATAGCACCCGGCGGCCAATAGGCAAGCGCGTTGGGTGCGGCACCCGGCCGCCGCGTACCTTACCGCCTCCATTTTGCTTTCTGCCATGCTCCGCTGCATCGCCGTCGATGACGAGGCCTACGCCACCCGGCTGCTGGCCAGCTACATCCAAAAAATCCCGACCCTGGTGCTGGCCGGCACCACCACCGACCCGCTCGAAGCCCTGCAATGGGTGCAGGAGGGCCGCGCCGACCTCGTGTTTCTCGACATTCAGATGCCCGAGCTCACGGGCCTGCAATTTCTCAAAATCTGCGGCAGCCGGGTCAAGGTTATTCTCACCACCGCCTACCCCGAGTATGCGCTGCAAGGCTACGAGCACGATGTGGTTGACTACCTGCTCAAGCCCATTGCGTTTGACCGCTTTTTGCGCGCCGTGCAAAAGGCCCAGGCGCTGGTGCCCGCCGCGCCGCTAGCCCCGCCCCCACCGCCGGCCCCCCTGGCTAGCCCGCCGCCCACTGCCACGCCCGACTACCTCTTTGTGAAAGGCGACAGCAAGAACAAGTATCTTAAGCTCAAATACGCTGATATTCTGTATGTTGAAGGGCTAAAAAACTATGTTTCCATTGTAGTGCCGGGCCAGCGCGTCATCACCTACCTCACGCTGCGCGAGCTGGAGGCGCAGCTGCCCCGGCCGCCCTTTGTGCGGGTGCACAAGTCGTTCATCATCTCGCTCGACCACCTGCGCATGGTGGAAGGCAATTTATTACACGTAGGCACTGAGGCAATTACGGTGGGCGAAACTTACCGCGAGGAGTTTTTCAAGCTGATTCGGGAAAAAGGCTAGGGCTGCGCTGCAACGCCGGGCGGGGCAGTATGTCTTTTTTGTGAAAAAATTACCATCTTGCCGGCCAGTTCGTGTCCGCTGTCTTTTAATTTCTTTCCGCTTTGAAACGACGTGACTTTGTGGGCCTCACGGGCCTGGCCACCGGCGCCCTGCTGCTGCCCCACTTCCCCGGCCTGGGTGGTACCCTCGTCGACCCGGCTCGCCTGCTGGAGCCCGGCCTCGACGTAGCCGCCAAGAAGCGCCTCGCCGACGCGGCCCTCAACACAGCCAAGAGCGCCGGCGCTAGCTACGCCGACGTGCGCATCGGGCGCTACCTCAACCAGAGCGTCTTCACCCGCGAAAAGCAGGTGCAGAACATTGCCAGCGGCGAAAGCTTCGGGGCCGGCGTGCGCGTGATTGCGGGCGGCAGCTGGGGCTTCGCGGCCACCAACAACGTGAGCGAGGCCGGGCTAGCCCAGGCCGCCAAGCTAGCGGTGGCCATGGCCAAAGCCAACGCCAAAACCCAGAAAGAGCCCGTGAACCTGGCCGCGCAAAAAGGTTACGGCGAGGTAAGCTGGAAAACGCCCATCAAGCAAAACGCCTTCGAGGTGCCCGTGGCCCAGAAGGCCGAGCTGCTGCTGGCCGCCAACGCGGCCGCGCAGGCCAACGGCGCCAACTTCGTCAATTCCAGCCTCTTCCAAATAAACGAGCAGAAGTATTTTGCTAGCACCGACGGCTCGTATATCGACCAGGATATTCACCGCATCTGGCCCACGTTCTCGGTTACGGCCATCGACCGGGCCAGCGGCAAGTTCAAGACCCGCGACGCGTTGAGCTCGCCCATGGGGCTAGGGTATGAATATCTCTCGCCCCAGGCGGCCGACAAAATTGCCGGCCCCAGCGGCACCGGTCTGGTGGGCTACCGCAACAGCTACGACATATTGGAAGATGCGGCCCTGGCCGCCCGCCAGGCCAAGGCCAAGCTTACGGCCACCTCGGTGCTAGCCGGCAAGTACGACCTCGTGCTCGACCCTAACCACTTGGGCCTCACCATTCACGAGAGCATTGGCCACCCGCTGGAGCTGGACCGTGTGCTGGGCTACGAGGCCAACTATGCCGGCACCAGCTTCGCCACGCTGGAGTGGCGCAAGAAGAATATCCCGTACGGCTCGAAGAACGTGACCATCGTGGCCGACAAGCTGCAAACCGGCTCGCTAGGGGCCGTGGGCTACGACGACGAGGGCGTGAAAACCAAGGAGTGGACGCTCATCGACCAGGGCAAACTTATTGACTACGAGAAGATTCGCGACCAGGCGCACATCGTGGGTCAGAAGGAATCGGATGGCTGCTGCTACGCCGACTCGTGGGGCACGGTGCAGTTTCAGCGGATGCCCAATGTGAGCCTGCGCCCCGGCACCGCCAAGATGAGCGTGGACGACATGATAAGCAAGGTCGATAAGGGCATTTATATTGCCGGCCGGGGCTCTTACTCCATTGACCAGCAGCGCTATAACTTCCAGTTTGGCGGCCAGGTGTTTTACGCCATCGAGAAGGGCAAAATTGCCGGCATGCTCGACGACGTGGCCTACCAGGCTAACACCCAGGAGTTTTGGAACTCGTGCGCGGCGGTGTGCGACCAATCAGATTACCGCTTGTTCGGCTCGTTCTTCGATGGCAAAGGCCAGCCCTCGCAGGTGTCGGCCGTGAGCCACGGCTCGGCTACGGCGCGCTTTAATGCGGTGAACATCATCAATACCGGGCGCAAGCTGGGGTAGCCCCACTGCTAGGGCCACCCTTTCTCCATCAGCACCAATTTCCTATCCCTCAAACCTTTACCAGCCTTCTCCCTTGAACAGACGCGACTTTACCGCCCTCACCGGCCTCGCCGCCGGGGCCCTGTGGCTCCCCAGCTATCCGAGCCTGGCTGGCAACCTTGCAGACCCGGCCGCGCTGCTGGAGCCCGGCCTCGATGTGGCCGCCAAGAAGCGCCTGGCCGATGTGGCCCTGAACGCCGCCAAGGCGGCCGGCGCCACCTACGCCGACATTCGCATTCAGCGCACACTCAACCAGGGCATCTTCACGCGCGAAAAGCAGGTGCAGGGTATTTCCAATACCGAAAGCTTTGGGGTGGGCATCCGGGTGATTGCCAACGGTACCTGGGGCTTTGCCTCGACCAACAACGTGACCGACGCGGGCATTGCTAAAACGGCCCAGCAGGCCGTGGCCATCGCCAAAGCCAACGCGAAGGTGCAGAAGGAGCCCGTGAAGCTAGCCCCCCAAAAGGGCTACGGCGAGGTGGCCTGGAAGACGCCGATTGAGAAAAATGCCTTCGAAGTGCCCATCAAGGAGAAGGTCGATTTGCTGCTGGCCGCCAACGGCGCGGCCCTCGACAACGGCGCCTCGTTCGTGAACTCGGCGATGTTTCAAGTGAATGAGCAGAAGTATTTTGCCAGCACCGATGGCTCGTATATCGACCAGGATATCCACCGCATCTACCCCACGTTTGGGGTAACGGTGGTGGACCGGGCCAGCGGCAAGTTTCGCTCGCGCCAGAGCCTGAGCTCGCCCATGGGCATGGGCTACGAGTACCTCACGCCCCAGGCCGCCGACAAGATGGCCGGCCCCGCTGGCTCGGGCGTAATCGGCTACAAAAACAGCTACGACATTTTGGAAGACGCGGCCCTGGCCGCCAAGCAAACCAAGCAGAAGCTGACCTGCAAAAGCGTGGTGCCCGGCAAGTACGACCTCATCCTGGACCCCCACCACCTGGGTTTGACCATCCACGAATCGGTGGGCCACCCCCTGGAGCTGGACCGCGTGCTGGGCTACGAGGCCAACTACGCGGGCACGAGCTTCGCCACGCTGGAGTGGAAGAAAAAGAATATTCCGTACGGCTCGAAGCAGGTGAACATTGTGGCCGACAAGCTGCAGCGCAACTCGCTAGGGGCCGTGGGCTACGACGACGAGGGCGTGAAAACCAAGGAGTGGAACCTCATCGACCAGGGCAAGCTGGTAGATTACCAGAAAATCCGCGACCAGGCGGGCATCGTGGGCCAAACGGCCAGCGATGGCTGCTGCTACTCGCAGTCGTGGCGCGATGTGCAATTTCAGCGCATGGCCAATATCAGCCTCAAGCCCAGCGCCACCAAAATGAGCGTGGATGAGCTAGTGAGCAAGGTCGACAAGGGTATTTACATTGTGGGCAACGGCTCGTTTTCGATTGACCAGCAGCGCTATAACTCGCAGTTTGGCGGCCAGCTGTTCTACGCCATCGAGAAGGGTAAAATCACCGAGATGCTCGAAGACGTGGCCTACCAGACTAACACCCTGGAGTTTTGGGGTGCCTGCGCCGGCTCGTGCGACCAGCGCGACTACCGCTTTGCGGGCTTCTTCAACGACGGCAAGGGCCAACCCTCGCAAAGCTCGGCCGTGAGCCACGGCTCGGCCACCTCGCGCTTCAACGGCGTGAACGTGATTAACACGGCCCGCAAAATCGGTTAATTAGCTGAAATTCATTAGATAAAATGGCAATTCTCTCCCAAACCGAAGCGCAGGACATTCTCAAGAAGGTCATCGGCTTCAGCACCGCCGACGAGTGCGACGCGACGCTCAATGGCAGCCTCGAAGGCAACGTGCGCTCGGCGCGCAACTCCATCAGCACGGCCGGCGCCGTCGATAACGTGTCCTTGGCCGTAACCTCTTACTTCGGCAAGCGCTCGGGCACCGCCACCTGCAATCAGTTCGACGAAGCTACCCTGCGCCGCTGCGTGCAGCGCGCCGAGGAAATAGCCCGGCTAGCCCCCGAAAGCCCCGAGTACATGCCGCTGCTCGGGCCGCAGACGTATCTGTCGTCGCCCCAGTCGTTTGCGGCCAGCACGGCCGGCATCACCCCCGATTACCGGGCTAGCCAGATGGCGGCCAGCATGCAGTACTGCGACCAGAAGAAGCTGTCCTCGGCCGGCTTCCTCAACGACCAGGCGGGCTTCGTGGCCAAGCGCAACTCGAAGGGCCTCGAAGCCTACCAGCGCAGCTCCAACCTCGATTTCAGCATCACCGTGCGCACGCTCGACGGGCTGGGCTCGGGCTACGCGGCAACTGATTTCACAGACAGCTCGAAGTTTGACGCCAAAAACCTGACGGCCATCGCCGCCAGCAAAGCTTCGGCTTCGGTGGGCGCCAAGGCCATCGAGCCGGGCAAATACACCGTTATTCTGGAGCCCAACGCCCTGGTTTCCAATTCTGATGCCTCGCTGCTCGGGGCGCTCATGCGCTCGTTCGACGCGCGCTCGGCCGACGAGGGCCGCAGCTTCCTCAGCAAGAAGGGCGGCGGCAACCGCAAGGGCGAAAAGCTGTTCGATGAGCGAGTTACGATTTACTCGGACCCCACCAACGCCGAAGTGCCCGACCTCACCTTCAGCGGCGATGGCCGCCCGCAGCAGCGCACCACCTGGATTGAAAAGGGCGTGGTGAAAAACCTTTATACCTCGCGCTACTGGGCCCAAAAAACCGGTATTCCGGACCTGCCTAACCCCGGCGGCTTTATCATGGAAGGCGGCACGCAGAGCACCGCCGACCTCATCAAGGGCACGAAAAAAGGCATTCTGGTGACGCGCCTGTGGTATATCCGCCCCGTAGACCCGCAAACACTCTTGTTTACGGGCCTGACGCGCGACGGCACGTTCTACATCGAGAACGGCGCTATCAAGTTTCCGGTCAAGAACTTCCGCTTCAACGAGAGCCCCGTTATCATGCTCAACAACCTGGAAGCCATCGGCCGCCCGGTGCGCCTGAACGGCAACCTGGTGCCGCCGCTCAAGATTCGTGACTTCACGTTCACGAGCCTCTCCGACGCCGTGTAGCCACTGGTTGAATAGCGCCTGCCAAGCCCCCAAGCCCGACCGGTTTGGGGGCTTTTTTTGGGTAATACCCCTGGCTAGAGCAACGATATCCGGTAAGGAAGCCCCTAGCCATTGGTAGCGAGTAGCTAGCGCGCCTATATTGCGCCACACTCTTTCTTTTTCTGCATGAAACACTTGTTAGCCACTGCCTTTGCCCTCTTTCTGCTAGCGGCTAGCCTACCGCTATGCGCCCAGCAGCGCCTAGCGGGCAAGGTGGTAGATGCGGCCACCGGCCAACCGGTGCCCTACGCCAGCCTGGGAGTGCTGGGCACCACCCGGGGCACCACCTCCAATGCCGAGGGCGAGTTTGAGCTGCACGAGGTAGCGCTGCCCGGGCGGCTGGTGGTATCGGAGCTAGGCCACCGGCGCGACACGGTGGCCGTAGCGGCGGCCGGGGCTAGCCAGCCGCTGCAAATTCGGCTACAGGCAGCTTCGGTGCAGCTGCCTGAGGTGCAAGTAGGTAGCTATTTGGGCGAGCTAGTTGCCAAGGCCTACCGTGAACTGCGCCGCACTAACAGCCAGCACACGTACGGCCAAACGTTTTACCGCCAGGTAACGCACCTCGACCAAGAGGCTACCGAAGTGCAGGAAATGGTGTGGGAAACCGAAACCAGCAACGCGGGGCTCGAAGGCAGCGCCCTCGCGCAGGCACGCTTTGCGAAGAAAAAAGCCCTCATTAGCTTCACCAATTTCTCGCTCTATACCAAACGCTACAGCTTATTTAACAGCCGGGACGACAGCAGCACTTTTAAGGGCCTGATTGGGCCGCACGTGACTGACTACCTCACCTTAAAGCTCCTAGGGATAACGCAAGACGGCAACCAGCAACTAGTAGAGATTGGCTTCAGCAACAAGCACGAAACGGCGACCGACTTCACCCACGGCAGCATGGTTATCAACGAGGCTACCCACCAAGTACTACGGCTGCGGCTCGAAACTTCGGGCCTTCATACGAAGTCCAACAACCCGCTTTTCAAGTTTAAAAACGAAGTTACCCGCATTGAGTGGGCCTTTCAGCCCAGCGCCCATGGAGCGGCCAAGCTGGCTTATTTGAAAGTGGATTACCAAACCGCGCTGGGCCGCGTGATGAAGCCCGATATGGCCATCCACGTGGCGTCGTTTGCTTCCTGCTACAACGGCCAGGCTAGCCCGGCGGCCAGCGTTACGTACGCGCCCGCCAAAAACGGGGAAGCCGACCTGGCTGCTATCAAGCAAACAACTTACGACCCCGCCTTCTGGCGTGATAACCCCGTGGTGAAACGCACGCCGCTAGAGGATAACATAATGCGCGCCTTTGAGCAAAAAGGAGCCTTTGGCACCATGCTTACCCCCTAGCCACCCTAGCTGTTAAGTTAACTATCCACCTCATTCACTGGACCTTTTTACCTTTTTCTTGCCATGAATAGACGCGACTTTGTGGGCCTCACTGGCCTGGGTGCCACGGCCCTGCTGCTGCCGAGCCTGCCGGGCTTCGGGGCCAAGCAAGTGGACCCTAGCCGGCTGCTAGAGCCGGGCGCCGACGTTATTCTGAAAAAGCGCCTGGCCGATGCGGCCCTCAACGCGGCCAAAAGCGCCGGGGCTAGCTACGCCGATGTGCGCATTGGGCGCTCGCTCAACCAGTATGTTTTTGCCCGCGAAAAGCAGATTCAGAACATTGTGAGCACCGAGAGCTACGGCGTGGGCATTCGGGTGCTGGTGAATGGCTGCTGGGGCTTTGCCTCCACGAGCGTCGTAACCGAGGCTAGCCTGGCCGCTACCGCCCGCCTGGCGGCGGAAATTGCCAAGGCCGATAAGCTGGTGATGAAGGAGCCCGTGCAGCTAGCCCCCCAGCAGGGCTACGGTGAGGTGAGCTGGAAAACGCCCATGGTGCAAAGCGCCTTCGAGGTGCCAGTGAAGCAAAAGGCCGACCTGCTGCTGGCCGCCAACGCGGCAGCCATGGCCGCGGGCGCCAACTACATCAACTCGGCCTTGTTCCAGGTGAATGAGCAGAAGTACTTTGCCAGCACCGACGGCTCGTATATCGACCAGGATATTCACCGCCTCTGGCCCACGTTCAACGTCACGGCGGTGGACACCAAGTCGGGCAAGTTCCGCTCGCGCGAGGCGTTGAGCGCGCCCGTGGGGCTGGGCTACGAGTACCTCACGCCTAGCGCCACCGAGCAGGTGCGCGGCCCGCAGGGCACTGATACCGTGGGCTATAAGCTGCGCTACGACATTCTAGCCGATGCGGCCCTGGCCGGCAAGCAGGCCAAGGCCAAGCTGACCATGAAATCGGTGACGCCCGGCAAGTACGACCTCGTGCTCGACCCCGGCCACCTGGGCCTCACCATCCACGAATCGGTGGGCCACCCTACCGAGCTCGACCGCGTGCTGGGCTATGAGGCCAACTACGCGGGCACCAGCTTTGCCACCTTGGAGTGGAAGGCCAAAAACCTGCCCTACGGCTCCAAAGAAGTCAACATCGTGGCCGATAAGCTGCAGCCCGGCTCGGTAGGCAACGTGGGCTGGGACGATGAGGGCGTGAAAACCAAGGAATGGGACATCATCAAGGCTGGCAAACTGGTGGATTACCAGAAAATCCGCGACCAAGCGCACATTGTGGGTCAGAAAGAATCGGACGGCTGCTGCTACGCGCAGTCGTGGGAAGATGTGCAGTTTCAGCGCATGGCCAACATCAGCCTCAAACCCGGCCCTAGCAAACTGAGCGTGGACGAGATGGTGAGCAAGGTAGATAAAGGCATTTACATCGCCGGCGCGGGCTCCTTCTCTATTGACCAACAGCGTTTTAACTTCCAATTTGGCGGCCAGCTGTTCTATGCCATCGAGAAGGGCAAAATCACGGAGCCGCTCGAAGACGTGGCCTACCAGTCGAACACCCAGGAATTTTGGGGCGCCTGCGCCGGCTCGTGCGACCAGCGCGACTACCGCCTCTTCGGCACCTTCTTCGACGGTAAGGGCCAGCCGGCCCAGGTATCGTCGGTGAGCCACGGCTCGGCCACTACGCGCTTCAACGGCGTGAATGTCATTAACACGGCTCGCAAAGTTTAGCCCTAGCCACTCCTATTCAGCTCCAACATCATGGCTATTCTCTCCAAAGACGAAGCCCAGGCTTTACTGAAAAAAGTGCTGACCTACAGCACCGCCGACGAGTGCGAAGCCTCGTTGCGCGGCCGCACCAGCGGCAACATCCGCTACGCCCGCAACAGCGTGAGCACGGCCGGCGCCCAGGACAGCGTATCGCTGGCCGTGGAAGCGCGCTTCGGCAAGCGCTCGGGCGTGGCCACCTGCAACGAGTTTGACGAGGCCACCCTGCGCCGCTGCGTGCAGCGCGCCGAGGAAATAGCCCAGCTAGCCCCCGAAAGCCCCGAGTACGTGCCCCTGCTAGGCCCCCAAACCTACCTGAACCCGCCCTCGGCGGCTTCCACGCCCCTCACGCCGGCCCTGCGCGCCCAGGCCGCGGCCGACAGCATGACGCTGTGCGCCGCCAAAAACCTGACCTCGGCCGGTTTCCTCGATGGCGGCACGCGCTTCGTGGCCATGCGCAATTCGAAGGGCCTGGAGGCGTATCAGCAATCGACTAATACTGACTTTTCGGTGACGGTGCGCACCGCCGACGGGCGCGGCTCGGGCTACGCCCTGGCCGACGTAACTGACCCTACCAAGCTCAATACCAAGGCCCTGACCCAGCGGGCGGCGGACAAAGCCACCGGCTCGGTGGGCGCCAAGGCCATTGAGCCGGGCAAGTACACCGTCATTCTGGAGCCGGCCGCGCTCATGGCGGGCGACGATTTATCGCTGCTCGGCGGGCTCATCGGCGGGCTCGACGCCCGCTCGGCCGACGAAGGCCGCAGCTTCATGACTAAGAAGGGCGGCGGCAACCGCAAAGGCGAAAAGCTCTTCGACGAGCGCATCAACATCTACTCCGACCCGCTCAACGCCGAGGTGCCCGGCAATGCCTTCGACGGCGACGGCCTGCCCACCAGCCGCATGAGCTGGGTCGAAAAAGGCGTGGTCAAAAACCTGTTTTACTCGCGCTACTGGGCCGAGAAAAACAAGGTGGCGGCCACGCCTTACCCTAGCGGCTTCATCATGAGCGGCGGCACCCAAAGCACCGCCGAGCTCATCAAAAGCACTGCCAAGGGCATCTTGGTCACGCGCCTGTGGTACATCCGCGAGGTCGACCCGCAAACGCTGCTTTACACCGGCCTGACGCGCGACGGAACGTTCTACATCGAGAATGGGGCCATTAAGTTTCCCATCAAGAACTTACGCTTCAACGAAAGCCCGATTATTATGCTCAATAATATTGAGGCCATTGGCCGCCCGGTGCGGCTAGCCGGCTGCTTGGTGCCGCCGCTCAAGGTGCGCGATTTCACATTTACGAGCTTGTCGGACGCGATTTAAAAAAAGCAGCTAGCAAAAAAAGACCGTCAGGCCTAGCCTGACGGTCTTTTTTTGCTAGCCCACTGGTTAGGGCTGCAGCTTACAGCTTAGGCAGTTGGAAGGCGGCGTAGAACTGGAACACCCGGTTTTGCAGCTTGGGGTCGTTCACGCCTTGCAAAAACTGGGCGTCGTTGATGTCGTTGAGGCCCGCCACGAAGCGGCCGCCCACCCGCACAACGGAGCCCAGCTTGAGGCCCACGCCGGCGCAAAGGGCAAAGTCGCCGCGCTTATAGTTGCTGGTCGAAGACTGGTCCACGTTCGCAAAGGCCACGTTGCCGCTCGAGTTGCGCACCTGCACCATGCCGCTCTCAGTGGCCGACACGAGGTAGCCGAACTGCGGGCCGGCCTCCACATATACTGGCCCCAGGGTCGCCTTGAGCAAGATGGGCACCTGCACGTAGTTGAGCTGGGTGGTATAATTGGTGACCGTGGTGGCGCCCTTCAGCTGCGAGCCTTGCAACGAGTACAGCACCTCGGGCTGAATGGAAATCGGCCCTAGCAGCTTGAACTCGTAGAGGATACCCGCGTGAAAATAAGTTTTGTACGTCGCGTCTTCGCCCACCCGGCCCGTAAGCACGGCCTGGTTTACGCCGCCTTTGATACCAAACTGCGCGTGGGCCTGGCCAGCCAGGAGCAGCAGCAAAGCCGCCAGCATAAAATTCTTCATGGATGTTGATGTTGAATAAGTTAATACGTTTTTACGCTTCGGGTGGCTGGCCTGCGCCAGCCGCCGCTAGCCCCCTAACGCATAAAGAAGTGCTTTTGGGGTGCGCAATGGTTGCAGCCGCAAAGGTTGCGCCCAGCGCCGTGAATGCGGCGTGAACGGTTTTTGGGTGCAACCTTGCCGCTTCGCCCGCCGCCTTTTTCTCCACTATGCCAGCCCCTTTCACCTTCGTGCGCCTCAGCTACCACTCCGGCGACTGGGATGCCGTGGACGAGCGCATGCCCGCCAACCTGCTGCACTCGCTGGTGCAGTACACCACGGTGCCCGTCGAAACCAAAGAAAAAGTGGTGGCCTTGGATAGCCCCGAGCTGTTCAACTACCCATTTTGCTACCTCAGTGGGCACCGGCTGGTGCAGTTTTCGGCGGCTGAAAAGAAGAACTTTACGCAGTACGTGCGCAACGGCGGCTTCGTGTTTGTGGATGATTGCAACCACGACATCGATGGCCTCTTCGCCCGCTCCTTCGAAGAGCAGATGCGGGTGTGCTTCGGGGCTCAGGCCTTGCAGAAAATTCCCAAGACACACCCCCTCTACACCCAGTTTTTCAAGTTCAAGGACGGCCCACCCAACACGGGCTTTGAGCTCAATGGCTGGGGCGACGACCTGGTGCACGACTACCTCAAGGGCATCACGATAAACAACCGGCTAGGGGTGCTCTACTCCAACAAAGATTACGGCTGCGAGTGGGACTATGATTTTAGAAATAAACGATTTCTGGCCGAGGACAACACCAAGTTTGGGGTCAATATTCTGCTGTATGCTCTTTCCTGATTGTGACCGCCCCTAGTGGCAAGTTCCCGCTAAGGTGCGCAGTGGTTGGCGCGCCTCAGCGGGAACTTGCCGAACAACTACTTCATCTTATGACCGAACAAGACGTAAAAACGCTCCTCGCCAAGCTGCCAACCTTGAAAGCCGAAATCGGCAAAGTCATCGTGGGCCAGAACCAGGTGCTCGATGAGGTGCTAGTGGCGCTGCTGGCCGGCGGCCACGCCCTGCTGGAGGGGGTGCCGGGGCTAGCCAAAACCCTGCTGGTGCGCACGCTGGCCCAGGCCACCGATTTGCCGTTTCGGCGCATCCAGTTCACGCCCGACCTCATGCCCACCGACATTCTCGGCACCGAGGTGCTGGAGGAAGACCACGGCACCGGCCGGCGCTCGTTCAAGTTCAACCCCGGCCCCATTTTCGCTAGCCTGGTACTGGCCGATGAGATAAACCGCACGCCGCCCAAAACTCAGGCCGCCCTGCTAGAGGCCATGCAGGAAGGCCACGTCACCTACGCCGGCCAGGAGCACGCGCTGCCCAAGCCCTTCTTTTTGCTGGCCACCCAAAACCCGATTGAGCAGAGCGGCACCTACCCGCTGCCCGAGGCGCAGCTCGACCGCTTTTTGCTGTACGTGCGCATTGGCTACCCTAGCGAACAGGAAGAAATGGCGGTGCTCAGCGGCACCACCGGCACGGCCCGCGCCGAGGTACGGCCCATTTTGGGTGGCGACGACATTCGGCAATTGCAGCAGCTGGTGCGCCAGGTCAGCCTCAGCCCCGAACTGCTGAGCTTCGTGAACCGGCTGGTGCGCGCCACCCGCCCGGCCACCTCGGAGGTAAAGTTTATCCAAGACTACGGCCGCTGGGGCGCCGGCCCGCGCGCCGGCCAGGCATTGATATTGTGCGCCAAGGCGCGGGCGCTGCTGCAAGGCCGCTTCGCCGCTACCCTCGATGATATCAAGGCCCTAGCGCCGCCCGTGCTGCGCCACCGCGTGCTGCTGAATTTCAACGCCGAAGCTGAAAACCTCACGCCCGACGATGCCGTGCGCGAGCTGCTGAAAGCCGTGGCGGTGTAGCGCGGACTTTTAGTCCGTGAGTGCCTCCCTTTCTAATTCTGTTGAACTGGCGGACTAAAAGTCCGCGCTACTTAATGCTCACCCCCGAACTCCTCTATGCCCTGCGCAACCTGCCGCTGGCCGCCCGCCAGGCGGCCGAGGGCTTTTTGGCCGGCGCGCACGCCAGCCGCCGGCAGGGCGCGGGCATGGAGTTCAGCCAGTACCGGCCCTACCAGCCCGGCGACGACCTGCGCCGCCTCGACTGGCGCCTGGCCGCCCGCTCGGATAAGTACTTCTTGCGCGAGTCGGAGGTCGATACCAGCCTCACGGTTAACCTCGTGCTGGACGCCAGCGCCAGCATGAACCACCGCGACGACAACGGCCTCACCAAGCTCGACTACGCCCGGCTGCTGCTGGCCGCGCTAGCCTACCTGGCCCAGAAGCAGGGCGACGCGGTGGGCCTCACCATTCTCAGCCCCAGCGGCTTGCAGCACTTCCCGGCCCGGGCCGATACCCGCCAGCTGCCCCGACTCTACCACGCTCTGGAAGTGGCCGAAGCCACCGGCACCTTCCCCGACACCGCCACCCTGGCCCCGCTCACGGCCCGCCGCCAGCGCGCCCTCACGGTGTGCGTGAGCGACTTGTATGAGGAAGCCGGCGAGATAAATCGCCTGCTAGCCCGCCTGCGCGCCACCAGCGGCGACGTGCTGCTGCTGCACCTGGTGGCGGGCAACGAGCTGAATTTTAGCCATAAAGGCCCCGTCACGCTCCGCGACCTCGAAACCGGCCAAACCATCCAGCTCAACGCCGACGAGCAGCGCGCCGCCTACCAGCAGCAGCTGCGCCAGTGGCTGCGCGACACCGCCCAGGCCGCCCGCCGCCAGGGCCTCGACTACCACCAGCTCAGCACCGCCGACCCGCTCGACGGGGCGCTGCGCGAATTTTTGAAACGAAGGCAGTTGATGAGTTAGCCATTTTTACCGCGGAGGGCGCGGAAAATTTTCGCGGCAAAACGCGGAGGTGCTCCCCATAAAAGACAGTATAAAAACGCAGTCAGCCCGCGCCGCGGGCGTATCTGCGCAATCCGTTTAATCAATTAAATCTGCGGTCTTGCTCTCTCTCGCTAATCCGTCTGCGCTGCTCGCCCTGCTGGGCCTCCTGGTGCCGCTGGCCATCCACCTCTGGAACCGGCGGCCGGGCCGCGAGGTGGCGGTGGGCAGCCTGCGCTGGCTGGCCGCCGGGGCCAACCGCCGCCTGCGCAATCTGCGCCTCGAACAAGTGTGGCTGCTGCTGCTGCGCGCCGCCCTGCTGGCCGCGCTGGCCGGGGCGCTGGCCGGGCCACAGTGGCGGCAGCCGCAGCCCGCCGGCCGGGGCCAAGTGCTGCTAAGCCCCGCCTTGGCCGATGGCAGCCGCCTGGCCGCCGTGCGCCCAGTCCTTGACTCGCTGCGCCGCCGCGGCTACGCGCTGCGCTGGCTGGCGGCCGGGCTGCCAATTATCACTTCTACCGAGTGGCAAGCCGACTCGCTGGGCCGCCGCAACCTAGCGGCTAAGGCCTTACCCGGCAACCTAACCTGGGCGCGTATTCAGCAGGCGGCTGATTCTTTTCCGGGCCAGCCGCTTTACGCGGTGACACCCGCTAGCCTGCGCGCGCTGGGGGGGCCGCACCCAGCGCTGCCAGCTGGTCTCACTTGGCAAACCCTGCCGGCGCGCACGGCTAACACCTGGCTGCAAAGCGCCGCCGCCAGCGCCGACAGCCTGCGCCTGCTGCTGGGCCAGAGCAATGAAAAGCAAACTACCTTTCGACTGGTGCGCGTGGCGCGGCCCCAGCCGGGTGCTACCCTAGCGGTAGTGGCCCTGCCGCCCCTGCGCTACGAAACCATCGCCGGCCGGCCCCGGCTGCGGCCGGTAGCCGCCGACTCGGCCCCGGCCCAGGCGGCGGTGCCGGTGCGCACCGGGCCGGTGAAAATAACCGTGTATGCCCCGGCCCCGGCGGCCCGGGAGGCGCGCTACCTCCGCGCCGCGCTGCAAGCCGCTGCCGTGGGGTTGCCCGCCCCGCTAGCCCTCACCGTTAGCGCCGCCGAGCCCGACCCGGCCAGCGCGCCCGACTGGCTATTTTGGCTGAGCGACCAGCCGGTGCCCACTGCCTGGCGCGCCCAGGTGCCGCGCGGCCTGCACCTGTGGCAGGAAGCGGCCGGCGCCGGCCGGCCCGATACTGCCACCCTGGCCACCGCCGAAACGGCCGCCGACGCGCCCATCCGCATCATGCGCCGGGGCCGGCTAGCCCTACCAACGGGCAGCTGCCCGCGCTGGGCCGATGGCCGCGGCCAGGCCGTGCTAGCGGAAACCCGGCAAGGCCAAGGCACTAGCTACCAACTGGCTACGCGCCTAAGCTCGCCCTGGAGCACCCTGGCCGAAAGCCCCGCCCTACCGGCCTTGCTGCTCGACCTGCTGGCGACCAATCCGCAGCTAGTCACTGACTCGCTGCTAACCGCCTATGACCAGCGTCGCTTTGACCCCGCACAACTACCCCCGCGCCCAACGCGGCTAGCCAGTAGCGCCGCAGCGGCGCCGACGGCGTACCGCTTCACCGATTTACGACCCTGGCTGGTGCTGCTCGCGGCCCTGCTATTGGGGGTGGAGCGCTGGGTGGCGCGGCGGAGGGCTGGCGCGGGCACTGCTTTATCGACTTCGCTATGAGCCAAATAGTTGCTTCTACTGCATCGGCTATAGGGGCTGCCCCTTCGCTATTGAGGGCGGCGCGGCGCGGCTATGCCGGGCGGCGGCTGGCGGCAGTGCTGCTGCCCACGGCGGCCGGCCTGCTGCTGCTGGGGCTGCTGGCGGCGCGCTGGCCCGCCGGCCGGCCGGCACTGCTGGCTGGCCTGGCGGCGGTACTGGCCGTGGCGGCCTGGCAGCTATGGCCACTACGCCGGCTAGGCCTGCCCGCCGTGGCCCGGCAGCTCGACCGGCTATTTCCAGAGTTAGAAGACAGCACCGGGCTGCTTTTGCAGGACAGTGCGGAACTACCCTTTCTGGGGCAGCTGCAACAGCAGCGAGTGGCGCAGCGGCTCGAAGAGCTAACCCTGACGCAGGCCCCACTGCTGCCAGTTTCTTTCCGAAACTCATTAGTTATCACCATCTTCTTGCTGATTGGCAGCGTCCTGGCCTGGTGGCTGCCCGCCCGGCAACTCCCGGCAACTGCTCCCGCCGCCGTAGCCGTGCGGTTCTTGCCCGACGCGGCCAAGGCCGTGCCGGCCGCGGCCCCGCGCATTACCAAAGTGGAATTGCTGGTGATGCCGCCCGCCTACACGCGCAGGGGTGCGTTTGCGCCGGCGGCAGCTTCGTTTCAGTGCCCGCAGGGGGCGCAGGTGCGCTGGCTGGTGCACGTGAACCACGCGGCCGGTGCCGCGCCCGTGCTGGAAATAGGTAGCCAGAAACTGACCTTGCGGCCCGCTGCGGGGCTGGCCAATCAGTTTGAGGCTACGCGGGTGCTCACTACGTCGGCGCTGTACCGGCTGCGCTTTGCGGGGCAAACCTCGGACGACTACACCATTGACGTGCGGCCGGATTTAGCCCCCACCATTCGCCTACAAACGCCTAAGCCTTATACCCTTATTGCCGCCCGGGGCACCCGGCCCGAAGTGCCCGTCAGGGCCGCGCTACGCGATGATTACGGCCTGAGCCGCGCCGAGCTAATCATCACCGTGGCCCAGGGACAGGGCGAGGCAGTGAAATTTACGCAGGTGCGCCGCGACTTAAGCGCCGACCTGGGCGGGCAGCCGGGCGAGGCTACCGTGGCTAGCCTGCTCAACCTGCCCAAGCTCGGGCTCACCTATGGCGACGAGCTGTATTTCTACATCCAAGCCCGTGACAACCACGGCCTAAGCGCCCGCTCCGACGCCTTCATCGTGCAGTGGCAGGACACGGCCGCCGCGGCCAGCGCCATCGATATGGGCATGGGCGTGAACACGGCGCCGGCTTATTTCCGCTCGGAGCGGCAGATAATTATCGACACCGAAAAGCTCATTGCCGACAAGCCCAAGCTCACGGCTGCCGAGTTTAGCAACCGGGCCAATGCGCTGGGTTTTGACCAGCAGTCGCTGCGCCTGCGCTACGGCAAGTTTTTGGGCGAAGAAGCCGAGAAAGGTCTCGGCGTGACGGCTGGCCCGCCCACCGCCGATGAGCCCGCCGTGCCCACGGCCGACGCGCCCACCGCCGACGAGAAGCCCGTGGCCCACGCCGACGAGCCCGATGACCATGACCATGACCACCACGCCGAGGCCCCCGCTGGCAGCACTGCCTCCCCCACCGCCGCCACTGATGCGCTGATGGACCCCTATATGCACAAGCACGACGACGCCGAAACCGCCGACTTCCTGGAGCCCGCCGTGAAGGCCAAGCTGCACGCCGTGCTCGACGAGATGTGGGCCGCCGAGCTGCGCCTGCGCACCGGCCAGCCCGCCGCCGCCCGCCCCTACGAGTACCGCGCCCTGCGCCTGCTCAAGCAAGTGCAGCAGCAAACCCGCGCCTACGTCAAGAAGGCCGGCTTTACGCCCCAGCCCTTTCCCGAGGCCACCCTGCGCCTCACCGGCGAGTTAAAGGGCGCCGCGGCCCCACGCCGGCTAGCCACCGTGCCGGCCCCCAGCCCGCAGCCCTCCGTGCGCGCCGCCCTGCGCTGGCTAGCCACCCAAAACGGCCAACCCGCCCGCCCCGCTGATGCTGCTTCGCTAGAGCAAGCCGGCTCGGCCCTGGCCCAGGCGGCCTTGCAAAAGCCCGGCCTCTACCTGCCGGCCCTGCGGGCCCTGCGCCAGCTAGCCACCGATGCCCGGGCTAGCCGGGTGCCCAGCCCCGGCGCCATTGCTCCCGCCCAGCGTGCCCTCGCCGACTTGCTGCCCGCCCCCGTGCCCACGGCCGCGCCGGCCCCTGCGCCCAACCGCCTGGCTCAGCGCTACTTCCAGGCCCTGAGCCGTTGAGCAACCCCAATCGCCTTCATTTGACTTATTCAGAGCTGCTTATCCCTCGCGTGGAGTTTCATTCGCCGTTGTTTTTCTTGCTGGCCGCCGCCTGCCTGGTGCTGGGGCTAGGGCTCCTGCTGACTACCGGGCGGCGGCCCGACCGCCGCCGGCTGGGGCTGCGCCTGCTGGCCAGCCTGCTAGCCCCGCTGGCGCTGTGGTACACGGCCTACCCGCCGCAGCGCGCTGTGCCCGCCGCCCGCGCCCAGGCTATTGTGCTCACCCCTGGCTACCAGCCCGATACGCTGCGCCAGCTACTGCGGCGCCTTGGGGCCGGCACTCCGGTGTGGGCTTATGGCACCCCGGCGCCGGCCCGCACCAAAGCCCTAGGCAGCTTGCTGAAACTAACCGAGCAGCGGCCTGCTTTACGGCACGTGCACGTGTTGGGCGAAGGATTGGCGGCCAATGACTTGCCCGCGCTAGGGCAACTAACGGTAGTGCCCCACGCTGCCCCGGCCTATGCGGGCATTCGGGCGGCAGGCTGGCCGCAGCACCTCGCGCTAGGCCAGCGCTTTGAGGTGGAGGGTACCGTGGCCGGAATTGGCCCCGCCTGGGTAAGCCTGCACGCCGAAGGCGCAAGCCGCGACTCGGTACAACTGCCCACCGGCACCGGCCCTTTTCGCCTAAGCTACCAGCCCAAAGTAGCGGGCCTGGCGCGCTACGCCCTGCACCTGCGCCGCCCGGGCCAACCCGCCGCCGCCGCCGAGCCGCTGCCCCTGGAGATAGCACCCGCCGCGCTGCCCCCGGTGCTGCTGCTGGCCGCCGTGCCGGGTTTCGAGTTTAAGTTTTTGAAGAACAGCCTGGCCGCCGCGGGCCGGGCCGTGGCGTTGCGCACCACCGTAAGCCGGGGCCTGGTGCAAACCGAATTTCTCAACCAGCCAGCCCAGCCGCTCGACCGCCTCACGCCCAGCCTGCTAGCCCGCTACGCCGTGGTGGTGGCCGATGCCGCCACCCTGGCCAGCCTGCCCGCTGGCGAAAGCCAGACGCTGCGCGCCGCCGTGCAGCAGGGGCGCCTGGGCCTGGTGCTGCTGGCCGATGCAGCGGCCCTACCGGCCGCGGCTCCCGCCCGCGCCGACTTTGTGGTGCAGCCGCTAGCCACGGCTGGCGCCGTGGCCCAGCCCCTCGCCTGGCCCAATGCGCCGGACAAGGTAAGGGCGCTGGTGCCGGCCCGGCTGCGGCCGGGCGGTGCGCTGCAACCGCTCATCACGGCGCCGGGCGGCGCCGTGGTGGCAGCCAGCCGCCGCGTGGGGCTAGGGTCCACGGTGGTGTCGGTGGTGCCCGAAACCTTCCGCTGGGCCTTGCAGGGGCAGGTGGCGGCTTACGCTTCTTTCTGGAGCCAGCTGCTGACGGCCGCCACCCCACCACCCGCCCCGACCGCTACCTGGCTAGCCCTTGGCCGCTGGCCGCGCCCTCAGCAAGCGATTACGCTGCGGCTCGCGGGTAGCAGGGCGGCTAGCTGGCCCACGGTGCAGCCGCTGGCCGGAGGCCCGGCCGTGCAGCTAGCCCTGGCCCAGGACGTGCGCTTGCCCGAGTGGAGCACCGCCCAGTACTGGCCCACCGCGGCGGGCTGGCACCAGGTGCGCGGACCGGGCCGCACGGTGCATAATTTCTACGTGTACGATTCGGCCGCCTGGCGCGGGCCCGAGCTACTGGCCCGGCAGCAGGCTTTGGCCGCGCGCAGTACCCTAGCCAGCGCCGCCGGCCAGGCAGCTACCACCGTGCAGCAGCCGTGGCCGGCCGGGTGGTTTTTCGGGCTGTTTTTGCTGGCGGCGGGCTTTCTGTGGCTGGAAGAAAAGCTGTAATTCCTTAGCCCTTTTTACTGCAAAAAAGTCAGGCTGAGCGAAGCGAAGCAGCTCTGCCCCACCAATCAACGGCGGTGGGGTGGAACTGCTTCGCTTCGCTCAGCCTGACGTGCTTTTGGCGCGACTAAGCCTGCTTACCCGGCTAGTAGGCGCGGGCAAACCATGCCCGGCGCGGGCTTGGCCGGCCGGTCACGATGCAGACGCCTTCCTCGTCGGCTTCGTTGAGGGGCAGGCAGCGCACGGTGGCTTTGGTTTCTTCTTTAATGCGCTCCTCGGTTTCGGAGGTGCCGTCGTAGTGGGCCACCACGAAGCCGCCTTTGCCATCGAGCACAGCCTTGAACTCGTCATAGGTTTCGACGCGAGTGGTGTGGGCGGCGCGGTACTCTTTGGCGCGGGTGTAGATATTCAACTGAATGTCGTTGAGCAGCTTATCTACGCTGTCAACTACGTCGGCCAGGGGCAACTGTAGCTTTTGCTTGGTATCGCGGCGGGCGGCCTCCACGGTGCCGGCGTCGAGGTCGCGGGCGCCGATGGCCAGGCGCACAGGCACGCCCTTCATCTCCCACTCGGCAAACTTGAAGCCCGGGCGTTCTGTGTCGCGGCTGTCCACTTTCACCGAAATGCCGCGCTGAATGAGGCCCTGCTGAATGGGCCGAATGCGCTGGAGCAGCGCGTCGAGTTCGCCGGTCTTGTAGATAGGCACAATCACGACCTGGATGGGCGCCAGCTTGGGCGGCAGCACCAGCCCCTCGTCGTCGGAGTGGGCCATGATGAGGGCGCCCATCAGGCGGGTGCTCACGCCCCAGCTCGTGCCCCACACGTGCTCCAGGCCGCCCTCTTTGGTCTGGAACTGCACGTCGAACGCCTTGGCGAAGTTCTGACCCAGGAAGTGGCTGGTGCCGGCTTGCAGGGCCTTGCCATCCTGCATCAGCGCCTCGATGCAGTAGGTGTCTTCGGCGCCAGCGAAGCGCTCGTTGGGGGTTTTCACGCCCTTCACCACGGGCACGCCCATGTGCTCCTCGGCAAACTCGGCGTACACGTCGAGCATCTGGCGGGTTTCGGCCACGGCTTCAGTGGCGGTGGCGTGGGCCGTGTGGCCTTCCTGCCACAAAAACTCGGCGGTGCGCAGAAACAGGCGCGTGCGCATTTCCCAGCGCACCACGTTGGCCCACTGGTTGATGAGCAGCGGCAGGTCGCGGTAGCTCTGAATCCAGTTTTTGTACGTGCTCCAGATGATGGCCTCCGAAGTGGGGCGCACAATGAGCTCTTCTTCGAGCTTGGCGTTGGGGTCTACGCGCAGCTTGCCGGGGCGGTCAGGGTCATTCTGGAGGCGGTAGTGGGTGACCACGGCGCACTCTTTGGCGAAGCCTTCGGCGTTTTTTTCCTCGGCCTCAAACAGGCTTTTGGGCACGAACAGCGGGAAGTAGGCATTCTCGTGGCCGGTGCGCTTAAACATGTCGTCGAGTTGGCGCTGCATCTTCTCCCAGATGGCGTAGCCGTAGGGTTTGATGACCATGCAGCCGCGCACGGCCGAGTTTTCGGCGAGGCCGGCGCGCTTCACCAGCTCGTTGTACCAGAGTGAATAATCCTCCTGGCGGGTAGGCAACTTTTTGCTCATAACAGGCATCTAAAACCAAGGTATCGGGGCTAGGCGATACTGGTATGGGTTTTGTGTCAGTATCTTTCGTCGAAAGGCACCGTTTTGCGGCGAATTTACGTTATAGTAGGGCGCGCACGTGCGAAGGCCCCCTGGTTGAGTTGTTGTTTTTGAGCCCGGGCCCGGCGCCGGGTTTCATCTAGCCTCCATTTGCTACGCAAATACTTTACTAACCCACTCAGCGCCCGCGCTGATTTCTCACCTTTTTCAGTCATGAAAAACCTGCTCACCGCTACTATGCCGGCGTTGGCGCTGCTCGCTTTGGGCGGGTGCGCTACCTCTGGAGCGCTGACGACCTCCACGGAGACCGACGGCGTCTATTACTCGTCCAGCGACCACACCACGGCCGTGGCTAGCCCCGCCCAAGTGGCCTACGGCAGCAGCGGCACCATTCCGGCCCGCGCGCTCGACGATACCACCCCCTACAACCCTGCCACCGGCGACGATGCCAACCCTGACTATCAGGGTGGCACCACCAACGGGGTGGCTGGTACCGACTACTACAGCAACAGCTACAACGACGGGCTGGCTTACTACACCCCTAGCGGCTTCAACCAGCCCTACGCTGGGCCGGGGGTAAGCACCTACAATTACTCGCCTGCCTACACTTCCTCACCTTCGTACTACGGCTCGCCGTTTGGGTATAATGCGGCTTTTGGGTACGGCTATTCGCCGATGGCCTTTGGCTACTCGCCCTTCAGCTATGGGTATTCGCCTTTTGGCTACGGCTACCCCTACGGCGGCGGTGGGTTTTATGACTCGTTTTACGCGCCCTATGGCTACGGCTACGGGTCTGGCTTGAGCATCGGGTTTGGCTACGGCTACGGGGGCTTCGGCTCGCCATTTGGTTATGGCTATTCGCCCTACGGCTACGGCGGCTACCCGTATGGATACGCCTCGAGCTTTGGCCGGGGGTATGGCTACGGTAGCTACGGCTACGGCCGCGAATACGCCCGCTCCGTTATTTACACGCGTGGCGCTGGCGTAAGCTCGCCGGGTGCGGGCGCGGTGCTCTACGGCTCGCGCAGCAACCGCGGCGGGGCTGTAATGAACCCCGGCGCCAATGCCAACCGCAACGCCAACGCCGTAAATCTGGGTGGCCGGCCTAGCCCCGGCTCTTACACTGGCAACGCTACGGCCATGCCGAATGGCGGTGGCAACATGGGCACGCCAATGGCTCCTGCAGGCCGGGGCGGCCGGGCAGTGAGCTTCGGCGGCGACGCCACGGGCCAGCCCAGCTACTCCACCCCAGGCACCCAGACGAATACTGCCCCCAACTCGGCACCCAGCGCCGCTGGTCGCCGCGGCTTCTTCGGTGGCTTCTTCGGCAATCCTAATGGGGCGCCGGCCGGCCAGCCGGCTATGTCGGCAGGTCAGCCCGCCAACACGGGCAATTATGGTCGCCGCGAGCGCACTTACACTAATTACGGCCAGAACTCAGGCCAGACCTTTCACCAATCGATGCAGCAGCGTACTAGCAGCCAGCCGCAGCCCAATTACAGCCAGCCTCAGCAGCAAAGCCAACCTAGCTACAGCCAGCCCAGCCCTAGCCGCTCGTTTGGTGGCGGCAGCTTCGGTGGTGGTGGGGGCGGTGGCAGCTTCGGCGGTGGCGGCGGGGGCCGTGGCCGCCGCTAGGCCCACCTGCTTCAGCTAATGGCTTATCCCGCTTGATTTTACCCGAGCCGGTCTCAGGGACCGGCTCTTTTTTGCCCATACTTTTTTCTTATGAAGCACGCATTTATGGGCCTGGCTATGACGCTAGGCGGTTTTCTGACGCTTAGCCAGTCGGCCCGGGCGCAGGGCGGCTACGCCAGCGATGCCCTGCTGTACACCCGCCAAAACCCGAGCGGCACGGCCCGCACCCTGGGCCTAGCCGGGGCCAACGTGTCGCTAGGGGGTGATTTTGGCAACCTCACCAGCAACCCGGCGGGCCTGGGCTTTTTCACCAAGTCGGAAATCAGCTTGACGCCGGGCGTGGGCTTTGGCACGGCCAAGGCCACGCAGGTGGCCAATGTGGCGGCCGTGGGCACCGGTTTTGCGCAGGTGTCGCAAACGGCCAACAGCTTTCACCTTGCCAGCGTGGGCCTCGTGTTTGCCAACCGCCGGCCCGATAATGATAATAGCAGCGACTGGCGCGGCGGCGCCTTTGCCCTGGGCTTTACTAGGCTGGCCGACTTCAACCAGGGCGTGAGCTACCAGAACACGACCGACGACAACCACTCGTTTTTTCAGCGCCTGCGCGAGCCGTACAACAACGGCGACTACACCAGCGCGGCGTATCAGGACAACGTGGATGATATTTATAACCAGTCCATTAGCTCTAACAACGCGCGTACCAGCCAGTACCAGAACATTGATGGGCTAGCCTACGGCACGGGCCTGGCCGACCAGATTGAGGTTCCGAACCCCAACCCCAACCCGCGCCCCGACCAGGCGCAGGGAAAAACCATTTTGCGCATTGGCACGCCCATTCGCACGGGTGCCATTACCCAGACTGAGAATATTCTGACCAAGGGCTCGCTCTCGCAGTTTGACCTGGGCTACGGCGGCAACTACCGCGACCGGCTCTACATCGGCGGCGGCGTGGGCATTGTGTCGCTCAACCGCACGCGCAACAGCACGTTCAGCGAAAGCTCGGGCGGCGATGTGGATTTTGTTTCGACTGACTACCTCAAAACGACCGGCACCGGCATCAACGCCCGCATTGGCGTCATTGTGAAGGCTGCCGACGCCCTGCGCTTTGGCGCCTCGGTGCAAACGCCCACCTACATCCGCCTCACCGAGGAGTACAGCACCAGCCTCACGGCCAACAATAAGTACGCCACCACCGGCACTGTTAACTCGCTCGAAACCGCGCCGGGCACCTTCGAGTACAGCATCACCACGCCCTTCCGGGCCAACGGTGGCGCCACGGTACTGCTGGGCAAGGCCGGCTTTATTACCGGCGATATCGAGTACGTAGGGTATTCGAAGGCCAAGTTTAACACCACCGATGGCACCAGCGACCAAGGCCTGAACGACGGCAACGCCAGTATCAGCAACAACTACCAGAACGCAGTAAACCTGCGGTTTGGCGCCGAGGCTCGCCTCGATATCTTTCGCCTGCGCGCTGGCTACGCCTACCATGGCTCGCCCTATAAGTACAACGATGACAATTTCAATCGCAACCAGAGCTACTACTCAGTGGGGGCCGGCGTGCGCACCAGCAGCTTCTTCGTGGATATAGCCGGCGTGTACCTCGATGGCCGCGAGCAGTACCAGCCCTACTCGCTGGCTTACGTGGCCCCGCCCGCTGTTAACATCAACAACAACCGTTTCACGGCTAGCCTCACCGGCGGCCTGTTGTTTTAAGCAGCTCAGCTAGCCTGGCTAGCCTCAGCTATACCCAAAAAAGCCTCGCTACCCAGCCGCTCGGCCAAGTAGCGAGGCTTTTTGGCTAGCGTAGGCCTAGCGCGGCTGCTTGGCCAGGCGCACTTGCAGTTGCAGGCCCGTGGTGTTGGTGCCGTTGGGTACCTTTTCGACGAGCAGCAGGCCATACACTGACCCCCGGCCTTTGGCGCCCGCGGGGTTGGTAGCCCGAAAGGCGTAGACCTGGTTGATAGCCAGCGCGGGCAGGTAAGCCCGGCCGGTGCCCGTGAACTGGTTGCGAATGGCCACCGTATCCTGCTGGCTGGTGAAGCCGGCGAGCCCCAGCGTGGTAAGCCGAAAGCGCGTGCGGCGGCGGTTGCCAGGCAGCCAGCGCGTGGCATCGAGCGTGGTGTAGAGGCTAGCCGAGTCGGGCGATACCAGGCGCAGGCCGTCGGGCAGCACTATCAGGTCGGTAAGCTGCTGCAACTCAATGTTGGCGGGACTAATGGGAGTGCTTAGCACCGAGTAGGCCGGCAGGGCCAGCCCCGACTTGAGGTCGATAAAGCGCCGGGCCGCCACCGTGTTGGCCGGCACGCGCAGGTTGAGGGTGTAGTTGTGAAACACGGCCGTCGAGTCGGACCGGCGCACGGCCAACGTAAATGAACGCGACGAGAAGTTGTTATTCTGGTCGCGGGCCGTGAACGTCCAGCGCTCGGTGCCCGAGGTAGTGCGCGCCCCAAACACGGGCGTATACAGAAAATCGCCCGGCCGGGGCCGTCGCCCACCGGCCAGGGTCGAATCCATGAACGTGACCGAATCGGCGGGCAGGTTGTTGATAAACAGGTTTATCGGGTTGGGATACGCAAACGGCGCCCGCCGCGGCGAGTAGCGCACGGTAACCGTGAACCGGCTGAGGTAGTTGGCGCGGCCCGTGGTATCGGCAAAGGCGTAGATGTTGGTAGCCAGCGTATCGGCTGGGCCCACGGTGCGGTTGCCGGTGGTAAAGCGCGTGGAACCCACAAAATACAGCGCCAGTGGGCCAGTGGCCTTCGCTCCGCAGCCCGCCAGCCCGGCGGCCACTACTCCCGCACCCAGCACCCCTAGCAACAAACGCATACACAACAGCAAAAAAGGTAAAGCCTAGCAAAGGTCGGCAGGCCCGCCCGCCCGCAGGCTAGCCATCCTCCTAACGCGCAGCAGCGCCAGCATATTTCTTAGTCCAGAAAAGAAGCAGCCACGTGGGCTAGCCAGCCGGGGCACTCACCTCGTGGGCAAAAATGGACACCCCCACGATGCTACCATGCTCGTGGTAGGCCTGGTACGTGAACGTGAAATAATGCAACCGGGCCGGGCCGGCGGGCTGGACCAGCTGCACGGGCACGGCCTCGCCAAAATACGTTTCGCCGGTGCGGTATACTTCTTCGAGGCGGGCTAGCTCGCCGGTAGCACCGACTTCGGGCAGCACCTCGGCCAATGGGTGGCCTAGTAGCTCGCGGCCCGCAAAAAACGCCTGATACGCCGCATTCACGTATTCGTAGCGCAGCGCCGGGCCGCGCAGAATAGCTACGGCTGCCGGCGTGTGCGCAAATACCTGGTACACCAGCTCGCGCTCCTGGGCCTGGCGCTGGGTGGCAGCCTGCATCTGGGCCAGCAGGGCGGCGGCGTGCTGGCGGGCCAGCACCTTATCGGTTACATCCACGATAAAAGCCAAAATACCCTGGGTTTGGCCCTGGCCGTCGGCAAGCGGCTGGTAAATAAAATCGACGAAGCGCGGCTCGAGCCGGCCGGTGGCTTGGTCGTAGAGCTGGGCCGGCGTTTCCTGGCCGCGGAAGGGCTGGCCGGTGGCGTACACCTGGTCGAGCAGGCTAATGAAGCCCTGCGGTACTACTTCCGGAAATACTTCGGCTACCGTGTGCTCCAGTTCGGTGCGGTGGCCCGACAGCGCTTGGTAGCCTTCGTTGAAGAAGGAATACCGGTGCTCGGGCCCGCTGAGCGTGGCAATAGCGGCCGGCACCTGGCCAAGTATCTGGTCGAGTTGCTGCCCTTGACTAACTACCTTCGCACGCTGCTGCTCAGCTTCTTGCAGGGCGGCTTGCAGCTGCTGGGTGCGTTCCTGCACGCGGCCTTCGAGGTGTTGCTGCACTAGCAGTACCTCCTCCTGGTTGGTTAGCAGCTCCTCGTTGCTGGTGTGCAGCGCCTGGTTGAGCACAGCCAGCTGCTGGTTGAGGTCCTGCACCTGCTGGCGGGCCACCACCTGCTCGGTAACCTCGGTGGCTACCACCATCACGCCCGTTATGCGGCCGCCGGCCTCGCGCACGGGCAGGTACACGAAGTTCCAATACACGGTTTCGCGGTGGCCATTGCGGTCGTGCTGGGCGGGCATTTCGTGGGCCACGTGGGGCTCACCAGTGGCCAGCACGCCGGCCAGCAGCTCCTCGTAGCCCATGCCGGCCACTTCGGGCAGCGCCTCAAACAGCGAGAGCCCAATAATATCCTCCGCCCGGCGGCCCCAGAGCTCGCACACCAGCGGGTTGGCCAGCTCAATAATCACCTCGGGGCCCCGGTACACGGCAATGGCCACCGGGGCCTGCTCAAAAATGCGTTCCAACTCGCCGCGCTGGCGTTCGGCTTCGGCCAGGGCAGCCTGCTCGCGCGCGTGGCTGGCCCGTAGCTGGGTTTCGGCCTGCTCCTGGTTGGTAACGTCTACCACATTATGAATCAGCTTGATTACTTGGCCCTGGTCGTCGAGCACCGGGTTGGTGCGGGGCAGCCAGTAGCGCTCGATAAACTGGCCGGGGGCGGCGGGGTCGGGCACGTCGTAGCGCTGGCGGGGCAGCTCATGCGGCTGCCCGGTGGCCAGCACCTGGGCAAACGAGGCCCGCAGGTTGCGCGGGCCGAGGGCCTCAGGCGCGGCTGGGTTATCGGGAAAAACGTCGAACAGCGGGCGGCCTATCAGCTGCTCGCGCGTGCGCAACAAAGCCGTCAGGTAGGCATTGCTGGCCGCCTCCACCACCAGCTCAGGCGTGAGCAGCAGGTAGGCGCCGGGCAAGGCATTGAAAACGGGCAGCAAAGCGGAACTAGCGGACATGGCAGTGGCAATGGCAAGAATGGGAAATACGAAGGTATAACGGCCCCGCCGCCCCCCTGGATGCCCCCGGCGCCGGAACCGCCGTACGCTGCCCCGAAAAAGGCGCCCGGCCCGCGGCCGCGTTGGCGTGCTCCCGGTGGGGGCCTGGTGGACGGTTACCCCGCCGCCAACATAGCTAACTTGCCAGCCGGGCCGGCGGCCGCCGCCTTTTTCACCCATCCGCCATTTTGCTGACCATGAAGAAGTTATTTACTTTACTCAGCAGCTCGCTCCTGAGCGCGAGTGCCCTGGCCCAAACCAGCCCGCCGCCCGCCACGCCGCAGTGGCGCCCGGCTTATCACTTCACGCCAGCCGCCCACTGGATGAACGACCCCAACGGCCTGGTTTTTTACCAAGGCGCCTACCACTTATTTTTTCAGTATTACCCCGGCGGCATGGTGTGGGGCCCCATGCACTGGGGCCACGCCACCAGCCCCGACATGCTGCGCTGGCAAAAGCAGCCCGTGGCGCTAGCCCCTGATAGCCTAGGGTATATCTTCTCGGGCTCGGCCGTGGTGGACAGCAAGAACACCAGCGGTTTCGGCAAGAATGGGCAGGTGCCGCTGGTGGCGCTGTTCACCTACCACAACCCGAAGCTAGAGAAAACCGACCCTGCCCACAGCCAAAGCCAGGGCGTGGCCTACAGCCTCGACGCGGGCAAAACCTGGACGAAGTACGCCGGCAACCCCGTGCTCAAAAGCCCCGGCATCGTGGACTTTCGCGACCCCAAGGTGAGCTGGAACGAGCAGACCCACCAGTGGCTGATGACCCTAGCCACCAAGGACCGCATCACGTTTTACGCCTCGCCCAACTTCCGCGACTGGACCAAGGAAAGCGAGTTTGGGGACCAGCTAGGGGCGCACGGCGGCGTGTGGGAGTGCCCAGATTTGTTTCCGCTCACCCTCAACGGTAAAACGTACTGGGTACTCATCGTCAACATCAACCCCGGCGGGCCCAACGGCGGCTCGGCCACCCAGTATTTCGTGGGCGATTTTGACGGCCGCACCTTTAAACCCCTGAACAACAAGACGAAGTGGGCCGACTACGGCCCCGATGAGTACGCGGGCGTCACGTTTGCCAACACCGGCAATCGCCGCCTGTTTCTGGGCTGGATGAGCAACTGGGAATACGCCAACCAGGTACCCACCTCGCCCTGGCGCAGCGCCATGACCATTCCGCGCGAGCTGGGTTTGCGCGAGGCGGGCGGCGAAATTTACCTGACTTCCACGCCCGCCCGCGAGCTGGCTAGCCTGGCCGCCGCGCCCACTACACTGCAAAACGTGGCCGTGCAAGCGCCCGTGGACCTGGAGCGCCTGCGCGTGCCGAGCGGCAAGTTTCGCCTGAACCTGACCACAAGCCAGCTCGCCGGTTTCGAGCTGGTGCTGGGCAACGCGGCCGGCGAGGAGCTGGTGCTGGGCTTCGACCAGGCGAAGAACGCGTATTTTATCGACCGCAGCCGGGCCGGCAAAACGGGGTTCAGCCCCCAGTTTACGGGCCGGCACACGGCACCCCGGCTAGCCACCGCGGCCGGTGCCGACCTCACGCTCTTCTTCGACGCGGCTTCGGTCGAGCTCTTTGCCGACCACGGCCTCACGGCCATGACGGCCATCTATTTCCCTACCCAGCCGCTGACCTCGCTGCGGCTGCGCGCGGCGCACGGCATCACGTTTCAGCAGGTCAGCACCGCCGCGCTAGCCCCCAAAGCCGCCGGCAAGGCGCCGGCAGTGGGCCGGCGCTAGGGCAACGTCAGCGGCGGCTTGCCGGCGGCTTTGGGGGCTAGCAATAGTGTGCGGAGCACTAGCAACGCACAAAAAGGCCCCGCACCGAGGTGGTGCGGGGCCTTTTAGTATGCGTAGGCTAGCCTAGTAGGCGGCGTTCTGCGGGTCGAAGTTGGTCCAGCCCTGGGTCCAGTTGTCGGTGCCGTTGAAGGCGCCGCGGAAGGTACCCTGGGTGAAGAAGCTATCAGCCGCCTTACCCGTGAACACCGCGCCCGTGAGCAGTGGCGAGGTGCTTTGCGGCAGAAACGAGGGCGCCGTGAGGCTGAAGGTGTTGGCGTTCAGAGCCAGCGTGCCCAGGTCGGTGCGGCTCACCACCGAGTTGTTTTTATCGCTGGCGTTAAACCAGGCTTGCACATCGGCATCGCTGAAGGCGCCGGTGCCGGTGTTGCCAGCAGCGCGCAGGGGCGTGTTGTTGTTGGCTAGCACCACGCCGCGCAAATCCAGGCCGCCGGCCTGCACGTTGGCCCAGGTGGAGGTACCGTCGAGACGCAGGCCTTCGGGCTGGCCTACGAACACGGAGTTGTAGACGCTAATGGAGGTGTTGCGGCGCAGGTGCAGGGCCGACTGGTACACGCCGCTGCCCGACTGCTGGGTGGTAACCGGCGCGCCGGGCGTTACGAACACGCTGATGTTGCTGAACACGGGTGCCGTGAGGGGCAGGCCATCGTTGCTGCCGTTGGCCGGCGTGCCGGGGTTGAAGTTATCCGACTCGAAGCCGTTGGAGCCCGACTGGTCGGCAAACTGCGGGTCGCGCAGCGAGAGGCCGTACTGCACTTTGCCGGTGAAGCCGAAGTCGGTGTCAAAGTCATCATCCCAGCCCCGGAAAGCTACTAGGTGCTTGGCATTGGCGGTGCCGCCAAACCACTCGAACGAGTCGTCGCCGGAATACGAAACCTGGATGTAGTCGAGCGTCGTGCCCGAGCCTACTCCGTAGAGCGTCAGGCCGTTGATTTCACTGTTGGGGTCAGTGGAGAGCGGCACACCCGCAAACTCGATGCGCGCATACTTGAGCACGCCCGAGTTGTCGGCCGCGTTGCTGCCGCCAAACAGGCTGCGAATGCCGCCCTCGGGCACCGTGCTCAGGGGGCGGTTGGTGGGCGCGGCGCCCACCAGCACTACGCCACCCCAGTCGCCGTAGTTGCGGCTGCCAGCGGCCTTGGCCGAGGTGAAGATGATGGGATTAGCGGCCGTGCCTTCGGCCATGATTTTGGCGCCGCGCTCGATGATGAGCGTGCCTTTGGTGGCCTGGTCGCCGAATATTTTGGTGCCTGCCGGAATGGTGAGCGTGTTGCCGCTCGTCACGTACACGGCGCCTTGCAGCAGGTATTTCTCGTTGGCGTTCAGCGTGCGGCTGCTCGTGATTTCGCCGGTGAGAATTACCCGGCCGGCGCTATCAACGGGGCCGCTGGGCGCCACGCTGGGGGCGTTGTCGTTGTTGTTCTCGCAGCTGCTCAGCGCAGTAGCCAGGCTGAGGACGGCTAGCAGCAGCACTTTGGGGAAGCGTTTCATACGGCGGGTAAAGGGTAAAAGGGGGCGTGAGAAAGCCGGCGACCCTAGCGGGGCCACCTAGTGAAAGGCAGAGGTGAGAGGAGGCAGGGCAGCGCGGCCTACCAGGTGTAGGTGATGCCGAGCGTGCCGTAGGAGCCGCGGCGGAACTCGCGCACCGCCTGGTCGCTGCTGCTGTACTTGAGGTCGCGGTCGGTGTCCTGGGCCAGCTTCACGGGTTGGTTGAAGAGGTCTTGCAGCGCGGCGCGCAGTTCCCAGTGCGGGGTCAGGCGCTTGGTGGCCACCAGGTCTACTACGTGGCGGGGGGCCTCAAACAGGGTGGGGTTGTCCACGTTGCCCACGGCGAAGATGCGCGGGCCGGCCACGTTGTAGAGCACGCTGATTTGGGTGCCGTTTTCCTCGTTGGCGTAGTAGGCCCCCAGGTTGATGAGGTAAGGCGACTGGCTTTGCAGGGGCCGGCGCTGGCTTTGGGTATCACCCACGTTCGAGGGGTTAATCTGGCCGCTGTTGTCGGGCACGTTCACGGTGGCGCCCAGGTCTACCTGGCTCACAATGTAGGAGGCGTTGCCCACCAGCGAGAAGCCCTTCAGCCAGGCGGCATCCGAAATGGTGGCCAGCGACTTACGCACTTCTACTTCCACACCGTAGTTCATGGCCGACTGCGTGTTGACAAACGCGTAGTTGAGGCTGTTTACGCCCGTGGCGGTGGCAATCTGGTAGCTTTCGATGGGGTTAGCAAAGTGCTTGTAGAACGCGCCCACCGTAAGCAGCTCGCCCGTGGTGGGGTACAGCTCCCAGCGCAAATCCAGGTTTTGAATTTTCGCCGTGCGCAGGTCGTAGTTGCCCTGAATATTGGCGTTCAGGTTGAAGTCGTAGAAGCGAAACGGGGCTAGCTCCCGAAATTCGGGCCGGTTGATGGTCGAGGCATAGGCCGCCCGCACCAGCATCTTATCGGTGAGGTTGTAGCTCAGGTTCAGCGAGGGCAGCGGGCTCAGCAGGCGGCGGCCGCCGCGCACCGTTTGGCCGGTGAGCAGCTGGCTGCTCACGTTCTGGTCGTTGTACTCGGCCCGCAGGCCGGCCGTGCCCGTAAACTTGCCCAGCGGCACCGTGAGGCTGGCGTAGCCGGCCGCCAGCGTGTTGTAGGCGGTGTAGCTATTGCTAGGGTCAAAGTTCTCGGCCAGGCTAAAGCCCCCGTTCTGGCCGGTGAGGTTGGCCGGCCCAAACACCTGCTCGATGGGCTGGGTGCGGATGCCGCTGGTGTTGCCCACGCTCTGGTAGCCGAAGAAGCGGGCATCAAACGTGCGGTCCTTGCGCTCGGCATATAGGCCGGCCTTCAGGCGCAGCCCGCCCTCGCGGTTGGTCGAATCCTTCTTAATCTGGTGCACCACGTTCAGGGCCACTGTTTCCACGCGCTCGTTGAGCTTGGAGAAGTAGCGGCCGGCATCGGTGAGGCTGGGCTGGGCGGGCAGGGCCACGCCAAAGGGCGCCGACTGGCCATCGGTGCCCATGGCCCCGATGGGGCGGATGTAGCGCGCCCGGCGCCAGTCGGGCTCGGTGCGGTAGGTCGAGGCGAAGCCGCCCACCCAATTGATGGTCGTCTTGTCGTTGGCTAGCTCGTGGTTGCCAATCAGCTGGCCCGAGTAGATGCTGCGGCTTTCAAAGCGCTCCGAAAAACCTCGCACGTCGTTGCTGCTCTGGGTGATGTCCTGCCCGGCGCGCACCACCGTTTCGGCATTGCCAAGCTGGTTGAACAAGTTCTTGAACTCCAGGGTACTGCGGCTGTTCAGGCGCAGCCAGAAGTTTTGCACCACGCCCAGGCGCACTTCGTTGTTATATACCTGGTCGTTGTAGTTGGCGGCCAGCTGGTCGCGGTCGGTCCCGTTTTCGTAAAAGGTCAGCCGCGCGCTGGTAGCCTGGTTGTAATTGCCGTAGTTGAGGCTGGTAAGCGTGCCAAATTGTTTGCCGCCCAGCTCGAAGCGGCGGCCCATGTTAAAGGACAGCCGCACGTCGGGCGCGGCCTTGAGCGTGTTAATGCCCCAGCGGTTGGGCAGCTGGCGGGCCAGGTCGGCCCGCGTGGCGGCAGCAATGTCGGTCGAGAGGTTGGCCGGCCAGTTGCTGGGGATGGTGCGCTTGCCGCTGTCGAAGCCTAGCCAGTCGTATTTACCGCCCTCTGCTTTCTGCACATCCTTCATGGTAGTGCCAACGCGGTAGCCGCCCAGCACACTCAGGTTGGTGAAATTCTCCTCGGGGGCGCGCTTGGTGTAGACCTTGATAACGCCACCCGCAAAGTCGCCGGGCAGCTCGGCCGAGCCCGATTTGAAAATCAGCATCCGGTCGATGACGCTGCTCGGAATCATGTCGAAGGCAAACGCTCGCGTGTCTACCTCCGAGCTAGGGGTCAGCACATCGTTGAGCATCACGGCATTGTAGCGCTGCGTGAGGCCCCGCACCAGCACGAAGCGGTTGTCCTGGATGCTCACGCCCGGCACGCGGCGGGCAATCTGGGCCGCGTCGCGGTCCTGCGATTTCACAATCTGCTCCGACGATACGCCCACGGCCACCAGCTGGGCGTTGCGCACCTCCGAAATCACGGCAATTTCGGTGTTGGTGCGGCGCTGGGCCGTTACCACTACTTCGTCCAGGGCCGAGGTGGAGGCGCTCAGCGCCGTATTTACTACGACCACCTTGCCAGCGGTCACGGTCAGGCCGGGCACCGTTTTGTTGGTATACCCTACCGAGCTGATGCGCAGCGCGTGCGCCCCCACCGGCACCTTGCCAATGGTAAAAGTGCCGTCGAGGTCAGTAGCCGCTCCAATACCCGTGCCCTCCACCCCCACGCTAGCCCCGATAACGGGCTCCTGGGTTTGCTGGTCGCGCACCGTGCCCCGAATGGTACCGGTTTGCGCCGCCGCCGCCAGGCTACCCCCTAGCCAACACAGGAAAAATAACGCAAAAATCTGGCCGTAGAAGTGGCGCATTGTACTTAGGGTAAGTGAGTTATTCAAAAAACAAAGCCGCTGGGTGAGCCACAAGCGCGCCCCTGAGCGTCGGGGCCCGACGCCTGGGTAGTAGCAAGAAGTTGGGGGAAGCCGGCTAGCCCACTCGGTGGGGCCAGGCAGTAGCCAGGCAGTTTTTCTTACGCACGCATTAAGAGCTTAATGAGCAATAGCTTGGCTAGCCTAAAAGGCTTTTGCAAAAGCCTTTCTTTACGAAGGACAAAATTACCGGCGCCGTATTACCCTACTGTTTCCCTGCGGTTGTCAATCCATTATTCACCCCCTAGCCCGTGCCAGCCGGGCAGCCGCACCGGGCAGCAGCAAGCCCACCCACAGCCGCCACAGTGAAAATTAAAAAACAGTCCTATATTTAACCTGTATTAGCGTTCTAATACACTAGAAATTTATGCTATTGTTTTCAAAATCGCCCGGTTAGGCCAGGGCCGCGGCTAGCAAGCCGGTCGTAATTTTTTTCTTATGGGCTCCGCTATTCCTGAAAACACTTGGCGCTGGGATTATTTCATCCTGACGGCGCGAACGCTGCTAGCCTTCATTTTTATGAGCTACGGCGTAGCCAAGCTAATCGGGCTACAGTTCAGCATCAGCCCGGATGTGCTGGCCCAGCCGCTTGGGCGAGCTAGCCTGGCGCACGTAGCCTGGTATTGCTTTGGCCACGAACCGTTTAACACATACGTGGGCGTTTCGCAAATAGTCGCGAGCCTGTTGCTGCTCTGGCGCCGCACGGCGCTGCTAGGGGCCGTGCTGCTGCTACCGATTGCCACCACTATTTTTATCATCGACCTCACCTATCTGCCTGATATTATAGCTTTTCGCTACGCCTTGCCTTTTTACCTGGGGCTTCTGCTGCTCATTTTTTATCACCATCGCGACCGGGTATGGCTTATACTCCGGGCCCTTATCGGGGAGGCGGCCACCCAGCGGGCCTATCCGTGGTGGGCGTACCTGCTCCTGCCAGTAGCGGCCGGGCTGCTCAGCCTGGGCTGGCTACTGCCCAAATACGGCGTCGATTTTATGCTGAACCCAGCGGGTACGCTGCGTTATTTCTCCCTGGTTTTTGCCCAGCTAAAACAGCTTATTCGCTGAATATAAGTATTTTCAAGACTAAACCCACTCCCCTACCCACCGGCGGAAGCGGGCAGGCCGCGGCTAGCCGGCTCTTTTGCGAGAAGGCCCGGCCGGCTAGCCTAAACCGGCCTAAAGCAAAACAGCTACTCAGATTTTCATCTGAGTAGCTGTTTCTTAATGGTAAAAGAGACTGGGTTCGAACTAGTAATTCTCTGGCGGCCGTGACTGCCACCTATCTCGGTTTCTTCGCCGCCGCGCGGGTCAGCTTGGCGTTGAGGGCTGTTGCGAAGGCGTGGTAGCTTCCGAAGTATTTTGCGCTGAAAAACTACCGTGGCCAAATACAATTTCCTTTTCTACTCAGCTGAGTGGCCAGTGCTCAGCCTATGTGATGGGAGGTGAGTGGAGAACAGAACGTGGACTTTAGGTGTTATGGTTGTTTAGAAAGCCGTCATTTGCAATTTATGAGTACAGATAGTACCAACTCAGAAAGTGGAATGCTACCGGAAATCGGTGTCTTCACCGAACTCTTGCAGCAGCAGGGCGTCCACGCTGCCCTCGAATACCTGAACCGTCGTACGCCGCACCGCTATACTGGCATGTTTCGTTTTGATGGGGAAATGTTACGCAATGAGGTACTTTACGACCGCAATCAGGCCACCGTCCGGCAAGGGGATGATGTGCCGCTGGTGCTGACCTATTGTGCATTGGTGGGCCGCCAAGAAGGCCCCGTAAATATTCTGGATGCGGCAACTGACCCCTTGGCCCAAGGAGTCGATACGTCGGTTATTTCCTATTGCGGCGTACTCGTTCGCGACGCCCAGGGGCAGGCGTATGGCACGCTTTGTCACTACGATATGCAGCGCTGCCAAGAGCGAACCACGGACTTGCCCCTGCTCGAAGCGGCGGCCCAGTTGTTTTACCAACAGCGGCCCCTCTAAACGCAGGTTCGGGAATTAGGCAGCCGAAAAGCAAAGGAGCCAGTAAGCAGCAAGCGGAGTTCCTGGGCTCCGTTTACTTTAGGTTATGGTTGAGTGGCATTAACCCCTTGCTGACTCGTAGCGGCAAGCTACGGGACCGCTCTTGCCCACGCACCGAACGTCATAGCTTACGCCAACTCCTTGACCCCATGCGCTATATCTGCCGCACTGGCTGCCAATAGCGCAACCTGCCCGCCTGTTTTCCGCTCTGGCCAACTCGGCTTTGAAGCGGATGGCCGAGCACTGGCTGCCTTGGTCGGAGTGGATGACAAGCCTGGCCGGGGGCGGCGCAGGGCCTCACTGACCAAATCTTCCGGCATGGAGTCGCGCACGTCCCAGCCGACGACTTTATGCGAGCAGCGGTCGAGCTAGACCGCTAGATATAGCCAGCCGCCGTGGCCCTGGCACGGCAAGTAGGTGATGTCGCCCACCCACATCCAGTTGGGGGCGGTGGGGTCCCGCTGGCTGAGCAGTCAGTTGGGCGCAGCGCGCACGGCCGGGTCGGAATCGGTGGTGCAGGGCACAAACGAGCGGGGCTGTTGGGCGCGCAGACCGTGGGCCGTGAGCATGTGCCCTGCCGCGCCCGGCAGCCCACCAGGTGGCCCTAGGTCTGCACTTCGGCTCGTAGCCGACGGGTGCCGTAGCGCTGGTTGTGATACACAAACACCTCGCGCATGGCTACTTGCCAAGCCGGCTCGGTTGCTGACGGCACTGCCAGGCGTAGTAGGCGGCCGGGGCCACCCGCAGCACCTTGCAGAACTGGCGCACTGGCGTTTGGCGATGTACCAATGCGTGCTCACGGGGGCGGTTGGCTGAAGATGACCAAGGCTTTTTTAAAATATTCAGCTCCCACCCCGGCTACTTATTAGTGGCGCGTGGGGTGCGGACCTCCGGGTCGCGGGCCACTTCCACGCTGCCGACCTCAGTCACCAGCTGCGCTTGCTGCCAGCGGTAGAGCAGCTTGGGGCCGATGCCCAACTGCCGGGCCGCGGGCTTGCGGCTCTCGCTGGCTAGGCGCAGCGTCTCGGCCTTAAGCACCTCGTCGTATTTACGCCGTTTGGCGGGCGACGCTCTGCTGGATTTTGCTGCCATGACAGAAGCAATATACGTCCTGCTTGTGTCCGTCATTTCTAGACCACCTCAACTAAGCCCTACTTCTTAAACCCGCCCTTAGCCTCAGTCCGCGGCTTTTTCTGCTGGCACCGCTAGCGCGGGCCGACGTGCAGCGGCCGCCGGCTGCTCCCGCTGCACGTCGGCCCGCGACTTGGGTACTTCGCCCTGGCCAGCGGGCCAGCCTTCGCGCTGGGTTTTGCGGTCGCCGTCGGTGGCCTCGGTCTGGTCATGCAGCAAGATTTGCTGAGTAGGAAAGGGCAAGTCAATGCCGTGCGCGGTGAGCGTGTTCTTGATGGCTTCGAGTACCTGGTCTTGCGCGCCCATGATGTCGGCGCGGCGCGGCGGATTTATCCACCAACGGGCGCGGATGTTGACACTGCTACCAGCTAGGTCCACTACCAGCGCCTCGGGCGCAGGGTCAGCGAGCACCCCGTCTACCCCGCGCATGGCCTCGACGATAAGCTGCCGGGCCCGGCCAACATCGTCGCCGTAGCCGATGCCGATGTCGTATTGCAGGCGCCGTTGCTCGTAGGCAGTGTTCACCGTGACGGAGTTGATGAACAGCTCAGCATTGGGGATGACCACCCGGCGGCCGTCGTAGGTCTTGATGGTGGTAGCCCGCGTCTGAATGTTTTCAACGGTGCCCTCAAATTCCTTGTATTTTATCTGGTCGTTGATTTTAAACGGCTCGGTTATCAGCAGCAGGATGCCAGCCAGGAAGTTTTGAAAGATGTCTTTGAAAGCAAAGCCGATGGCCACGCCACCCACGCCCAGTGCGCTCAGCAGGCTGGCGGGCGTGAAGCTGGGCACCATAATAGTTACCGTTATGAGGATGCCAAGGATGAGGGTCAGCACGTAGGAGAGCCGGCTCAGTAACAGCTTCAGGCTCTGGCTTTGGCCCCGGTTATGCACTAATCGCTCGACCAGCGACTGCACGCCCCGCGCAATAAAAATGAAGATAACGAATACTACCAGCCCAAAGAGCAGGTTGGGTAGCAGGGCCATAAAATCGCGACCCATTTGGTTGATTTTCTGCCAGGCAATTGAAAAATCCATGCGTTAGAAAGGTAATAAAAGCCGAGAAGAGTATTGAATCTGCATGAGTTCGTGAGCACAGCCGCTCAGGCTAGCCCGCTAACAGGCCCTAATGGACGATTAACCAATTAGCAGTCAGTATGAACGCAGGGGGAGTGCCCGTCGTTGCCGGCCCCTAGCGGGAGCTTACCGCCTAGCTGGCCGCGCTGGGGCATCGGTCACCACTAGTAGCTGCACGGGCTGTCGGCCGCCAGCCCGCACCCGCAGCCAGGCCGATAAGCGCTGCTGCTCAGCGGCGGGCAGCGCCGTACGCACGTGCAAGGCTACCACCACCGTAGTGTCAGCCCTTAACGAATCAGTGGCGGGCGCTACCAGCCGGTTCAGGGCCAGTTGGCGCACGGTGGGATGCTCTGCTTGCACCTCGCGCAGCAGCGTGGCGGCTGGAGGCAGGCCGAGCGCGGCTAGGCTATCAGCATGAGCCAACTGTAGCTGCATCTGCACCAGGCGGCCCTCGTAGCCCACCAGGGTTTGCTCCTGGCGGCTACGCACGTCTTCCAACACACTCGTGCGGAGCGCCTGCGCATCGGCCGAGTCCACGTGGGCCAGGCCCTGGCGCACGGTAAGTTGGATATCATCGAGGTGGTACTTAGGCAGCTTAGCCCGGGCGGCTCGCAGCTGGGCCGGCGTGAGTTGCTGGCCAGCCAGCAACACGTTGATAGTGCGCGCCGTGGGGCCGATGCGCGAGGTCACCACGTAGGTACCAGGCGTATTAAGCTGCTCATCAATAAAGCGTTGGGCGTTGTGCGTGAAGGTGCCGTTGCGCACGATGCCGATAGCCAGGTATACGCTGGGCGCAGCCGTGAGCAACGCCAGCGTCCAAATGATGCGGCGCACGCGTCGGGCCCCGCCGGCCGTTTCAAACTCGTGGTGGGGCAGCGGCAGAATTTGAATAACCAAAAAAGTTGCGACGCTGATAAACACGCAATTAATCGAAAACAGATACAGGGCGCCGCCAAAATAGGCCCAGTGGGCCGTGGCTAGCCCGTAGCCGGCCGTGCACAGCGGCGGCATGAGCGCCGTGGCGATGGCCACCCCAGGAATGACGTTGCTGTGCTCGCGGCGGGTGAGGCCCACGGCCCCGGCCGCCCCTCCAAAAAGGGCAATAAGCACATCCCAGCTGGTGGGCTGGGTGCGGGATAGCAGTTCGGAGCCCGCATCGGTGAGGGGCGTGAGACGGAAATAAAGCGCCGACACGGCTAGGCTCAGCACGGTGGCGGTGAGCAGGCTCTTGGCCCCGCGCCGGATGAGGCCCAGCTCCATGGTGGCCGCCCCGTAGCCGATGCCCACGATGGGACCCATGAGCGGCGAAATCAGCATAGCCCCAATGATGACGGCGGTAGAGTTGACATTCAGCCCCACGGAAGCCACTAGGATGGCGAAAATCAGCACCCACAAGTTGGTGCCCTGAAACGGAATGCCGGCCTCCACATCGGCCTGGATTTCGGCGGGCTCGGCCATGTCATCCGTGAGGAGAAAGCGAGTGCGCAGGAAGCGCCAGAAGGTTACCAGCATCGGAGTGAAATTAGGTAGAAGCCGGGGCTGCCGGAGCAGTCCGCAACCACTCAGCAGCGGGGGAAAGCTCCTCAAAAAAGACTGTGGTTACCACACACCGTAGCTGCTCGGCCACGGCTGGCGTATGCAAGCGGTGCTCCGGGGCTAGGGTGGGTACCACAGCGTAGCGTTCGAGGCGGGTATCGTTAACCACGGCCGGGAGCCAGGTAGTCAGCAGCCAGTCGCGGTCAGCCTCGGCAGGGGCGGTGGACATGGCGCGGTGGTCGGCCAAGATGCCCAGGAGCGGGTAGCGCCGCAACAGGTTATGAGCGTGGATATAAAGGGCACGAAACTCTAGTCCGGTTAGGGCCGCACCCGACCAGTGCAGGTACAGGTAACTGTCTTCGGGCACATACTCTACCGAGCCGACGGCGTTAGAGAAATAACAGTGAGTAAGAGGCATAGACCAGGGCAACAAAAGCTAGGGACGGGGCTGGCTGGCCGCAGAGGCCGGGCCGCTGGCCAGCCAGCCCAACAGGCGCTTTAACGTCAGGCCCTGCACCACGGCCGAGAACAGCACCACGGCAAACGTCATCGGCACAAACACTTCGGGGTGCAGCGCGTCGGGCAGGCCCAGGGCGAGGGCCAGCGAAATGCCCCCGCGCAACCCGCCCCAGCTCAGGATGACCAGGGTGCGCGGCGGCAGCTGCCGCGAGAGACCGAGCAGGCGGGTGGGCAGGGCCAGCGCCACGTAGCGCACCAGCAGGGCTAGTACGGCCGCCGCCACGCCCAAGCCCAGGTAAAAGGGGCTGAAGCCGATTACCACCAGCTCTAGGCCCATGAGCACGAACAGTACGGCATTCAGTACCTCATCGAGCGCCTCCCAAAATTTCTCCAAATAGTCGCGGGTTATGTCCGACACGGCCTCGCTGCGGCTCACGTTGCCGATGGCTAGGCCCGCCACCACCATAGCCAGCGGCCCCGATACACCCAGCGCGTGGCACAGCGCATAGCCCCCCATTACCAGGGCTAGGGTCAGGATAACTTCGGTCTGGAAGTGGTCAACGGTGCGAATGAGGCGGTAGCCCACGTAGCCCAGTACGGCCCCAGCCAGCAGTCCACCGCCCGCTTCGCGCAGCAACAGCAGCGCGGCCGAACCTACGCTGGGAGTTTCGCCGGGCGTGGCCAGTTCCAGCAGCGTCACAAACACCACTACCCCAAAGCCGTCATTGAACAGAGACTCGCCGGCCAGGTTGGTTTCAATGTTCTTATCTAGGTTGGTTGTTTTGAGGATACCCAGTACCGCAATAGGGTCGGTGGGGGCAATGAGGGCCCCAAATAGCAGGCATGGTAGCAGCGGTATCCCCGTCCCAACCAGTTGAAGCAGTTCATAGGTGCCCAGGCCCACCAGCGCCGTGGCCAGCAGCACCCCCAGCGTAGAATAGGCCGCGATGCTGCGCCACACGGCTCTTAAAGCCTCCACCCGCACGTGCAGCGAGCCGGCAAAAAGCAGGAAACACAGCACCGAACCCATCAGGAACTGGGTGAAGTCGAACTGTACTAGGGCAGCCCGCACGGTGCCGGTGAAGCCCGGTACGATGTGCCCGCCCGCCAGTACCGCCACCGCCGCTGCCACGCCCAACAGCAGAAACATAATACCCGCCGGCTGGCGCAAAAACCGGGTATTCAGATACGAAAACAGGGCCGCGAGCGTGAGCAGCGCAGCCGAAAAAGTAAATAAGCTCATAGACATCCTGAACGGGAGATGAGCGGGCAAGTTTTGTGCGCCTTACTATTAGGAGGGCTTTGCAGAACAATCAAGGCTCCATCGGCCTGAACGCAGGTGAAGCTAGCCCCCTCCCCGGCCCCAATGATGAGGGCGCCGGGGGCCTCCCTACCGACCAGTTCTTCTTCTACCAGCTTTATAACCTGTGGTATACTTCGGGTCATACACAATGTGAGGTGGTCTAGCTAGGCTACACAGAGTTGGGACATAGTTTGAAAGTGGATTTCGAAGTGGTTGGGGGCGAGGTAGCCGAGTGCGGAATGCCGGCGCTCGGCGTTGTAGTAAGCTGGGTAGTGGCTGATTTCCAGGCGCGCCTCGGCTAAGTTGCGGAAGCTGCCACCAGCGAGTAATTCCGTTTTGAGCCGACTCCAAAATGATTCGGCGTGGGCATTATCATAGCAGTTGCCCCGCCGGCTCATGCTTTGCCCGGCTTTGTGACGAACTACTAAGGCCTTAAAGTTGACAGCGGAGTGCTGGCTGCCTTGGTCGGAGTGCACGAGGAGCCCGGCCGCCGGCTGGCGCACGGCCAAGGCGCGACGCAGGGCCTCGCTAACCAGGGCTTCGGGCATAGATTCGCGCACATCCCAGCCCACGATTTTGTGGGAGTAACGCTCGAGCCACGTGGCCAGGTAAAGCCAGCCCCCGCCCTGCTTGGGCAGATACATGATGTCGCCCACCCAGACCTAGTTAGGCGCGGTGGGCGCGGGCTGGCCGAAGATGACCAAGGCTTTTTTAAATGTCGAGCTCCTGCTCCGCCCGTTTCTCTTTGCTGCGCTCATGACGCAGGAAATATACGTCCTGCTCCTGTGCGCCTAATCTAGACCACCTCAGTTAATGCCTAAGGCTAATTACCACCAAAACCTAATAATCACTAACTGGCCATGCGGAGACTAGCAGGGTGAGCACAAAGGCTTAAATTAGCGCAAGCGTTTAAATAATATGCTGAACCAGAAGAAAATACATGCCAAGTCTCTACTGAGTTTGCGCCCTAGATAATTGGCAGCCCGCCCGTCGCCGGTTAAGTAAGTGGGCAACAATGAGGCCAGCAGAGGATGCGTATTGTACAGCTTCCAGCCAGGGCCACTGCTCGGCTAGCAGGCCGGCCGCCGCAAACAGGCTGAAGCATCCCCACAGAGCTAGCCGCAGGTTGGGTGCGGAGGAGCGCCGGCTGGCTAGGGCCACCAGCACGCCGCTTAGCACTAAGAAGGCTAGCTCCCAGCGCTCGGTCACGTCGCCGGGATTGCGGGTGCCCCACCAGGCCAATAGGGCGGGACCGGCGACGCAGTGGATGGTGCAAAGTGTAGCATTGAGGACGCCGCCGCAGTCAGCTGCGCCTCGCAAGGAAAGTAAACGCATAGGTATTAGAATTGAGGCCAGGGGTCCTGAAAAGAGCCGCCACGTTGCCAATGCGCTATTTCAGCCTCGGTGCAGAGGCAAGAGGCTAGCTCCTGGCGCACGCGGGCCTCGGGCACATCCTGGCCGATGAACACCAGCTCATTTTGTCGGTCTTGGAAACGCTGGTCCCAGCGGGCTAGGATGGTGGCGCGGTTTTCCCGAAAGGCCGGGTGCAGCTCGGGTCGCTCAATGCTGGCCCACCACGAGCCGGCGCTTTCGGTGCGTAGCGAGCCGCCGGCCTGGCTCCAGTTGAGGGCGTCGGCGGGGCGCGAGGCTAGCCAGAACAAGCCCTTGCTGCGGATAACCTCACCAGCCCAGTTGTCAGAAATATAATCCCAGAAGCGCTGCGGGTGGAAGGGCCGGCTGTCGCGAAAAACGAAACTACCGATACCATATTCCTCGGTTTCTGGTGTGTGGTGGCCCTTAGCCAGCTCTTCCTGCCAGCCGCGGCTCTGCTCGGCTTCCTCGAAGTTGAAGAGGCCGGTATTCAGGATATTGCGTAGCGGTGTTTTGCCAAACGTGGCCTCTACGACGCGGGCGGCGGGGTTTAGCTTGCTTAAAATAGCCCGCAGTTCACCCAGGTGGTGAGCGCTTACCAGGTCAGCCTTGTTGAGCACGATGACGTTGGCAAACTCGACCTGTTCGGTGAGTAGGTTCACGATGGCGCGCACATCGGTGAGGTCGGCCTCGTGGAGCTGGCGGTCGGGCAGGCGGTCGAGGCTACCGAAATCCTTGGCAAAGTTGAAGGCATCGACCACCGTCACCAGCGTGTCGAGGCGGGCGTGGCGGCTCAGGTCAATGGTACCGTCTTCGCTCACAAAGCTGAAGGTTTGAGCCACCGGCAGCGGCTCCGAGATGCCCGTGCTCTCGATGAGCAGGTAGTCGAAGCGGCCCTCGCGGGCTAGCTTGGTTACCTCTAGCATCAGGTCTTCGCGCAGGGTGCAGCAGATGCAGCCGTTGCTCATCTCCACCAGCCGCTCCTCGGTGCGCGAGAGGCCGCCCTCGCGGGCCACGTGCTGGGCATCGATGTTGACCTCGCTCATGTCGTTGACGATAACGGCCACCTTCAAGCCTTCGCGGTTGTGCAGCACGTGGTTGAGCAAAGTGGTTTTGCCCGCGCCCAAAAAGCCGCTGAGCACGGTGACGGGAAGCTGGCGCGCCGCGCCAGCAGGAAAAGAGGCCATAATGGAATAGCTGGGAAAAAGCCAGGCGTACTAGGTGCCTGGTTAAGTAAAGATAAAGCGGGGCTTTCTTATTTGCAACAATGTTGCAAATAAGAAAGCCCCGCTTCGGATTTAGTAGCTATTACCGGGTGGATAACCAGCCTTACACCCGCTACTTTTTGGCGCCGTCGAGTAGGTTTTTGTGCTCGGTCATCATGTTGGCGTGGTCATCGACGAGCTTTTTGTGCTCCTGCTGAATCTGCTGGTCTTCGGTCTTCATCTGGTCATGCTCCTGCACCATTTGGGCGTCCGATACTTTACCGCTGCTGTGGTTGGCTTCCAGCTCAGCATGGCGTTTCAGCACGGCATCGTGGCGCGCTATCACTTGCTGATGCTCCGCAATGAGGGCATCGTGGCGCTTCTCCAGGGCTAGGAAAGGGGCAGTTTTGTCGATGCCAGCCCGCTTGGCGGCGGCCAGCGCCTGCTGGTGGTCGGCTTCCATCACCGAGTCGGCCGTTTGCATAATGCGGTGGTCGGCCTCCATTTTCTGGTGGTCGGCTACCAGCTCGGCGTGCGTGACGGCGCCGACGGGGGCCGAGGCAGTAGCCGCAGTGGTATCGGCGGCTTTATCGGTGCTGGGCTGGCAGCTGGTAGTCAGCAGGGCGAAACCTAGGAGGCCGGCAGCGCCGGCGGCTTTCAATAAGTGCATGGTACGTGTGAGTAATGGTGAAAATCAGATTTTTAAGCAGGCATCTTTGGAGAAAACAACGTGGCAGTAGCCCCGCCCGCCAGCCCACCCTAGCCAAACAAACCCCAGCCAAAGGCCAGGGCTTGTTCGAGTTTTCTCTAAACCAAACCAGAGAAAGAGCCAGGGCACGGGGGCAACTCCAGCAGTTGCCCCGGCTAAGGGGACGGCTAGCTACCCGCTAATTGCCTAGCGTAAAAGCCAAGCCCAATGTGGTATTGAAAGCGGTAACGGGTTGCTTCTCCGTAAAGCGGCCGACCGTATTGTTGCGGTTGTCGTTTTTAATCGTGATGGGCGAGCTGCCCATAAAATCGGTGCGGGCCACCAGGCCCAGGCGCTCGCCCAGGGCGTAGTGCAGGCCTAGCCCGGCCGAGTAGCCGAAGGTGAGGCTGTGCGAGCTGCGTTGGGTAAACGTGTTGGTGGGGTCGTCTTCCAGCTGCACCATCAACTCCGGCGTGCCCAGCATTTGGTTGATGCCGGCCAGGCCGCGCACCTCCAGCTTCAGCTTGTCGCCGCCGAACATGAACGTGGGGCCTACCAGCGCCGAGAGGCGGCGGTAGCGGCCCGTGGCGCGCAGGGTGGTAGCGTCCACGTCAAACGCTTCGGTGTAAGCGGCGCCGAGTTTGGCCAGGTCGTCGCCCAGCAGGCGGCCGTTGTCAGAAAAGGCGACTTGCCCGGCCAGGCCCACAATGCCGCCGTGAAAGAAATGCGCGCCGTCGAGGGCCACGGTAAAGCCCGTTTTGGCGAAGCCCGACTCGGTGTTTTCGGCGTCGGTTGCCCGGAAGTTGCCAGTGGCAAACGAGGCCCCGGCATTGATACCGAAATACGACTTATTGGGCGACGACTGGGCTAGCCCGGTCAGCGGCAGTGCCAGCCCGGCGCTCAGCAGCAAGGTGTTGAATTTCATATTGATAGAAAATTCTAAGGTGAAGTAGGCCAGCTTATTGAATCGTTACTTTGAAACCGGCATCGAAGTCGGTCGAGCCGGGGGCGAAGGTGCCGTCCTTCACATTGGGCTGGTGGCGCAGCACCACCCGCAGGTAGCCAGTACTAGCCGCGCCGGTCACAAACGTGTCGGTGAGGCCCACCGGCAGGGGCGTTTTATTGTTATCGGTGTCGATGCGCGTCACGGTGAGGTTCAGCGGGTTGCCGGCCGGCACGGGCGTTGGGATGGGCAGCGGGTAGGTGTCGGCACCAGTGGGGGCCGGAATGATGAGCGCCTGCGTAGTAGGCAGCGGCTGGAAGAAAAAGCTGTGGATGTTAGCGCGCTCCTTAATCTCGGCGCCCACGTCGAAAGTGGGCGTCTGCGTCTTGTCGAGCAGGCCCACGGTCACGTTGTAGGTGGTGTTGGGCTTGAGGTTCAGGTTGGCTTTGCTCACGTCGGGGCCGCTCGCCACGGGGTTGCCCTTGCTATCGAGCAGTTGTTCCCAGGTGGCGGTTTGGGTGTCGGTGGCGCTGGCGGCGTTGGTCACCGTCAGGGTCAGCGTGGTGATGGCCTCGTTGGCCACCGAGGGCGACACGACTTCCTCGTCTTTGTTGCAGCCAGCCAGGCCAGTCAGGAGCAGTGCCCCGGCCCAGAAGCGGGCCGTCGGGGTGAGGTTCAGGGTAGAAAACATAGGGTTGGGGAAAATGAAACTTGTGAAGAGTGAAGATTTTATGGATTGGGTAGCAAGGTGTTAGAAAGGCACGCGCAGGCGCAGTTGAATATTCTGGCCCACATCGGCCGTGTAGTAGCGGAAGCGGTTGAGGTAGTCGCGGTACTCACGGTTGAAGAGGTTGCTGGCCGTTAGGCTCACGTCGAATACCTGGTGCCCAGCGTGGAGAATGGTGCCCGCCTCGGCGCCCCAGAGGTTGTAGGCGGCCGGCGCGGGCGCGTAGTCGCCGCTGGCCGGGGTGCGGTTTTGGCGCGCCACCAGCAGGTTGCTGAGGCCCACGTAGCTGCCGCGCAGCCGGCCGGGGCTAGCGGCGTCGCCCAGGTTCAAGCGCAGCCCATTTTGCCAGCGGTTGGGCGGGGCATATATGAGGTAGTCGTTGGTCGTCAGTTTGTAAGCCCACAGCAGCGACAGCGACGAGGTGAGGGTGAGCCGGCTGAACGGCCGGTAGCTGAGGCGCGCATCCAGGCCCTTGAACAGGGCATCGGCCTGGGTGTAGTCAAACACCGGGTAGGCCCCGCGCACCGTGCGGATGTAGCGTTGCGCCGGCGCCAGATACAGGTAGTTGCGGATGTAGTTGACGTAGCCGCCGACCTCTCCCTCCAGCTTCTCGCCGCTGTAAAGCAGGCTGGCGCTGGCGTTGTAGGCCTGCTCTTTGGTCAGGCTGGCGTTGCCTTCCTCGTAGGAGGCCGCGCTCTGGTGCACGCCGGCCGCGTACAGCTCGTTCACGGTGGGCGGGCGCCAGGCGGTAGCCAGGTTAGTCGTCAGCGTGAGGCCGTGCCCTAGCGCCAGTGCTCCGCCGAGAGTGCCCGTCAGGGCCTGGTACACGGTGGTGGGCTGAATAATGCGCCCCGTCGTCACGTCGGTCAGAAAGGCACGCAGCCAGCGGTAGTCGTAGCGCAGGCCGCCCTCCAGGGTCAGGCGCTCGCCGCGGTGCCTGCCCAGCACGTAGGCCCCCGCCCCGTAGTTGCGGAAGTTAGGAATCAGGTACTGGTACTCCCGAATGTTGGCCTGCGTGTTGCCCGCTAGCCCCGCCGTAGCCGACCACGGCCTAGCGGCGGCCGTCACGTAGGCCACATCCAGGGTATGCGAGGTCAAACTCAGAAACAGGTCGGGCACGTCGCCCAGCGCCGGGTTATAAGGCAGCTGGCTGCCATACTCCGAGCGGGCATCGGTTTGGCGGGCAAAAACGGCCTCTACCCGGTCGCCGCCAGGCAGCCCCACCGTCGCCTTGGCCTTGAAAAGCTGGTGCACCACGGCCTGGTAGGGCCGGCCAATGGCGTAGGTAAACTGGTCGGGCGTGAGGGGGCGGTCGCGGGCAATGGCCGCCCGCAGGTCGTTCACCGAGCCCGTTTCGGAGCCCGCAAAAATGCCTAGTTTGGTATCGAAGCGACTGAAGAACAGCTCCGTATTGACAATGCCCCGGTGGTAACCCAGGGCCAGCGAATAGTTGCGCTCTTCCAGGCCGGTGTTGGCGAGGTAGTAGGTAGCCGAGCGCGAGTTGCCGGCCCGCCGCAACGTGCCCTGCACCCGGTAGCTGAGGCCGTGCAGCAAACCCAGCCCGCGCCCACCGCCCCGCACCGTATCAGCCGGCACGGCGCCCTGCACGAAGGCCGAGGCGGCGCCCAGGCGGCCGTTGGTCATGCCCACCAGGTTTACTTCGCCGCCCACGCCGGCCGTGTCGGGCAGGGCGGCGGGCTCCACCAGCACCACGCCGCCGATGGCGTCGGCGCCGTAGCGGATGCTAGCCGCACCCTTAATGACGCTCAAGCGGGTGGCCGTGAAAGGGTCGATTTCGGGGGCGTGGTCGAGGGCCCACTGCTGGCCCTCCTGCCGCACGCCGTTGTTGAGAATCAGCACCCTGTTGCCGTACAGGCCGTGGATGACGGGCTTGGCAATGGTGGGGCCAGTCTGGATACTGTACACGCCCGTGATGCCCGTGAGCGACTCGGCCAGGCTGCGGCCCCGGGTTTGTTGCAGGGCTTGGCCGCTGAGCGTGGTCTGGCTTTGGCTGATGAGCGGCACGGTGGCGCGCTCGCCTGCCACGCGCACCTCACCGAGCTGCCGGGCGTCGGCTTTTAGCTTGATGTCGCGCGTGGTAGCGCCGCGCACTTCCACCGCCAGCACCTGCTCGGCGTAGCCCACGAAGCTGATGTGCAGGTGGTATGGTCCCGCGCAAAGCTGGTGAAAATGGTAGTGCCCATCGGGGTCGGCGGCTTCGGCGGTGCCAGTTTCGGCCAGGCGCAGCACGGCGCCCGGCAGCGGCTCGCCGGTGCGCTGGTCGATGATGCGCCCGGCCAGCGAGAGTGCGCAGGTGGCCCCAGCCGGGGTCACCTGGGCTAGGCCCAGCCGGGGCATCGCTCCACTGAAGAGCAGAGCAGCCAGCAGCATCCGCAAAGCAGCCAGGCTGCTTTGTGAAATACGTAAATCCAAGAAAAACAAGAAATTGCGCTACCAAGGGGTAGCCAGGAGGGCCGCGTCCGGCACGCCCACGGCGCCACCGGCCCACTAAAGCGGCCACGAGTTAAACCAGGCGAGTAGACCTAGCCTACCGGTGGGCCACGCAGCGCCGTGCGCCGCAATACTGTCGCCGAGCTAGCGAGCGTAACAGGCACCGCCAGCGGGCGGTAGCTCAGCTGAAGGCGGGGCAGGGGAACCACTACCGGGCTAGCGCCCTGCAAAGGCACGTTGTAAAACTGCTCGGTCTGGCAGTGCGTGTGCTTAGGCGTCAGCAATGATTTGCCGGCCGTTGCCCGCACTTTGCTGGCGTGGAAAACCGGCTCCTCAGTCGTGTGCTCGTGGCCGTGCATGGCCAGTACCCACGCCTCCGGCAGCAGCGTCCGCGTGAGGCAGAGCAACAGGAAGAAGGCGAAGTAAGAGCGGAGCGATAGACGCAACACAGTAGCGGGGAAAGAGCGCTAAAAACGCAAGGCGCAACCGATAGTTGCACCGGCGTTGCAAAAGTAGCCAGAATCTGGGAGTAAATGCCCAGCGTACTCGATTTTCTTGGTGCTCTACTCAGCAATATCCTCCTCGACTGGCACCGCCATCGGCAGCAAATAGCCATCGCTAGCCTCCGGCAAGTGGCACTGCCCACAAATGCCGGACAATAAGTGGTCGCTACGCAGCACTTGGTATGTGCCAGGCAGCGTCACGGCGGGCACGGGCACCTGGCTAAGGCAGTAAATATGCTGGCAGGCTGTGCATTTGAAGTGCACGTGGTCGTTGGCCAGGGCCGGGGCATCGGGACAGGCCGCCGCGTAGCGCACGGTTTCGGAGTGGTCAATGATGCGGTGCACAATGCCCTTTTCCTCGAAAGTGCGCAGCGTGCGGTAAACCGTGACGCGGTCGAGCGTCAGGTGAGGCTCGCTTTCGGTGCGGGAGAGGGCAAAAGGTGATTGTAGCAATGCCCCTAGTATCGACTGGCGGAGGGCGGTGAGGCGCACGGCGTGGCGCCGCAGGGTAAGCAAGGCGTCGTCGGTAAGCATGCGGGGCAGTGGGTAAGGGTGCGTGGGCAAGGTTCGGCTCAAAATCAACCGCCGGCTGAGCTCGGCGCCGACGCGGTTGCCCGTGCCGATGGCGTGGGCCAGCTGGTGCATCGGCGAGCAGTTGTCGCCGGCCGCGTACACCCCGGGCACGGTGGTCTGGTTCAGGGCATCTACCAGCAGCCGGTTGCGCTCGTCCAGCGCGCAGCCCAGCTGGGCAGGCAGGCAGGTTCGGAGGCTTGTTGCTAGGGGCGCCCGCCGTACAGCACCCGTAGGGGCCAGGTGCGGCCATCGGCCAGGCGCAGGGTTTCCAGCTGCGGCCCCATGTGTAGCAGCACTACCAAGGGCGTTTCTTCCAGGCCAATGCCGTGGGTGGCCAGCAGGTGGTGCACCTCGGCGCCAAACGTAGCGGGCCCGTTGGTAAACACGGTGAGCTCACGGGTCCAGTTGAGGAGCATGACCACTATATGGTCCACGAGTGGCCCATTCAGCAAAAGGCCGGTGGGCTGGTCGGCCACCTCGTAGCCGTGGCAGTAAGGGCAGTGAATACTAGAAGTGCCCCAGCACTCGGCAAAGCCAGGAATGCGCGGCAGCTCGTCGCGCAGGCCAGTGGCCAGCAGCAGCTCCGGGGCTTCAAACGCCCTGTGGGCATCCGTAGTCACCCTAAAAGAGCCTTTAGGCAGCTTTTCGGCGGCGTGGCCCGGGCCGGGAGCAGTTGCACCGTAGGGTAAGCGGCCACCTGCTAGCGGGCCCGGGCGGCGGGGGCGTCGCCGTCGCCGTCGTGCAGCAGCAGGTTGTGGGCGTGAAAGCACCCGCTCGGTGGGCAACCTGCTAACCCGCGACCTCGTCAACCGCCGGGCCTACACCAACCTTTTTCCGACGCTGACCGTGGGCCGCAGGCTCAGCGAGCAGCAGGCGCTGAGCGTCTCGCTCAGCCGGCGCATCAACCGGCCCCAGTACAGCGACCTCAGCCCGGCGCGCTTCTTTTTCGACAAGTACTCCTACTACACCGGCAACCCTTTTTTGCAGCCCGAAAGGGCCTGGCAGGGCGCCGCTACTTACACCTATAAGAATGACTACGGGCTGACGCTCAGCGCCGGGCGCATCTCCAATCCGCTCTCCGGCTTCGGCAGCCAGAACCCGGCCACCGGCGAGCTAGTGCTCACCATTGCCAATTTTGCCTACCGCGACGACTTCGACGCGCAGTTTATCATTCCGCTCAAAATCACCTCTTTCTGGACCAGCCAGAACACCGTGAATGTGCGCTACATCTGCGCCAACCTGAGCCAGGGCGTCCTTGACTTTACGCCGCATAAGGCTAACATCGAGGTTTCTACCATCCATACGCTCAGCCTGCCCGGCGACGTGCGCCTGGAGGTATCGGCCTACTATACCTCGCCTTCGCTGGCGGGCATCAGCATTTTTCGCAGCTACTTCACCGTAGATGCGGGACTGAAAAAGACCTTTCTGGCCAAAAAGCTCGACGTGCGCCTAGCGGGTACCGACCTCTTCAGCACCATTCATTACTAACACTACCCCATCTACGCGGGCGCCAACACCAGCTACAACCGCGTGGGCGACAACCGCCGCGTAAACCTGAGCCTGACGTATCACCTCGGTGGTGAACTGAGTAGTGGCCACGAGCGCCGGGTAGAGGAAGCCGACCGTGTGCGGTAGGCTAGCCCAGGCCTAGGCGGGCTGGCACTCGCGGCATATTCCCCCAAGGAGGTAGTCGCGGGTCTGGGCTTGGAACTGGGCGGGTAGCGTCACGGCCGGAATGGCTACCTGATTGAGGCAGTAGATATGCTGGCAACTGGTGCACTTGAAGTGCACGTGGTTGTCGAAATGGGCCTGGGCACTGCACTCGATGGAGCACGCCGCGTAGCGGATAATATCCGTCGCATCCATTACCCGATGAATTAAGCCGTTCTCCTCGAACGACTTCAGCGTCCGGTACAGCGTAATGCGGTCAGTGCCGGCACCTAGCTGCTGCTCTATCTCACTGCCCGACAAGGCGTAGGTAGCCGCCGTGAGCACGGCCAGCACGGCTTGGCGCATAGGGGTCTGGCGCAAGGAGTGGTGCGCCAGGAGCTGGGCAATACGGTTGGGGGCGGACATACAAAGAATGATAAAACAAGTGCCTGCTTAGCCAGGAAAACCGCTGCAAAAGTAACTAAGTTGCAAATCTACCCACTACGCCTTCAATTGAACTGCTGGTGCAACACCCCGTGGTCAGACCCTAAAAAAGCCTCGCCACGATGACCGCGACAAAGGCTTTAGTAGCGAGAATAAGAAGCCTATAAGTATACTTTCTAGTTAGGGCCTAGCTGTGAGCAGGTTAATCAATTGCAATGCGCTTGGCCAGCCTGGCTTGGCCGGCCTGCAAGTGCAAGATGTACACCCCAGCGGCTAAGCCAGCGGTTGCCAGCCTCAGGTGGGCCCCAGTGGCTGGCAACGCTGCCGTCTGTTGGTGCACTACCTGGCCAAGCGTATTGCGCAGTTCCACCTGCACGGTGCTAGCCCCGGCTACGGCTGGCACCTGCACCGTACAGGCCGCGCGCGCGGGGCTGGGAAATACCGTAACCTCAGCCGCCGTGAGGGCCGGTGCCGCCGCTAGCGGCGTGGCGGCAGGCATAAACGTGTATACTTGCCCGGTCACCGGCCGGTTGAGGCGGTTATAAGACGTAGTGGCCGACACCGTGGGCGCGCTGCCCGCGCTACTCAGCGAGAGGAAGCTGCCATCCGCGGCTTTGAGGCCGATGGTGGCGTCGCCGGCCTCCCCGGCTGCGCCCCGGCGGTAGCTATACTCCAGGCGGCCCGTCGTTTCGTAAAGCTTTACCTGGAAAGAAATATACTGCTCGGCGTCGCCGTTCAAATCCTTGAAGTTCAGCCACTCCATTGTAAGCACCCGGTTGGGCGCGGTGCCAGTGGTGAGATACTGCGCGGTGGCACCCGTACCAGGGCCCCCACTCAGGTCAGTCCAAAACGGGGCTAAGGCGGGTAGGCTGGCGCCGGCCAGCAGCGGGCTGGTTAGGGTGTTGGAGAGCTCGCCACCTACCGTAGACAGGCTGCTGCCCAGGCCCAGCAGCCCGTTGGAAGAAGCCTGGAAGGTGGTATACCCCACGCCCCCAAATGAAAAAGTAAACCCAATGGGCAGGCTGCCCGATACGGCATCATCGCGCAGAATCGCCGGAATAGCCGTGCCGTTCGTCGTCGTAGTAAACGTACCCGCGCTCGGCGTGAGCAGGTAGCTGCTAGCCGACTGTGCCCGTGCACTACTTGCCACGAATAAACTCAAGCCTGCCAACAGGCTTAAGTGCCGCTTTGCGCGGGCTAGTGGCGTAGCTATAGCAGGAGTAAAATAAGGTGTCATGGATATAAAAGAGAAAAGAAGGTGGGGCAGCGCAACTAGCCAAGAAGACCAGCCGGTAAAACACCACAAAGGTCGGCTAAAAGCAACAAGGTTGCAATAAAAGCAACAAAATAAACCTGGCTAGGTCCGGTCAATTAGTAGATTGACAACGCTTGACAGGCTCAATATGATTGAAAGAGAGTTATTTGTTAGCTGCCAAGTGCCACATTTCAAGAAAGTTTTTTTGCAACTAAGATGCACTTAATAATTCTTGCGCTACTTTTGCGGTTGGTTTCACCCTGGGCCTTTGGTTCGCAATTTCCTTTTTTGATGCGTATAAGAACAGTACTAATCCTTTTCATGGGGGCGCTGCTGGCTAGCCTGAGCATGTCGAGCTGCCGCAAGACCGAGCTCGAACAAATCACTAACCTGGGCTACTTGCCGCCCTTCACGCTGCCCGACTCGCTGACCCTGACCTACGGGCAGCAGGTGCAGCTAGACCTACCGGCCGAATACCAGAATCGACCCGACATTAAGCTGACCCTTAGCTTCAGAGACAACCCAAAGGGGAAGGTGAACGCGACCGACTCCCTGACGGCGCTGCTGGCTAGGGCCGTAACGATAGACCAGGCGACCCGCAAAGTCACCATCGACGCTCGCCAGCTTTACCCCACTAGCACCACATCGAGTAGCAACGGGGTGCGCACCCCGCGCAACTACCTGGCTACGCTCACGGCTACGTCGAGCACTGGCTTTCAGCCCGTAGCCTCGCACCTGAAAATTCGGGTGCTGCCCGCCGAGCTGAACATCGCAGAGCTTACCAATGCCGATAAAATCCCCTACGGCTACGGCATCTATGACAATAAGCCGTTGCAATTCACCGTCGACTATGCGGGCCTAGACGCTACTAATACCGTGCTGGTACTGGAAGTAAACGGCCGTCCTGACGGCAAGGTGACCATCGACGGCCGGCACGTGACCGTAGCTGCTGATGCTGGCGACTCGGCCCAGAAGTACGAATGGCTATACGACCTGCTGCCCACGCTCACCAAGGATGGCTACCGGGTGGCCTTTCGGCAATTCCGGGTAGTGTTGATGCCGAAGCCGAAGTTTTTCTTCGGTGCCTACTACTCGGCCTATAACCTGACGGTGTTGCAAGACCGGGTCGTCATTCAACTCGGCAAAGCCTATACCTCCCCGGCCCCAACGTTCTCCCCCGAAAAATACAAGGGTGCCTTTGTGTTGCAAAGCATCCTGAAAGATGGCCAACCCTTCAGCGATAGCCGCCAGGTATTTCATATAGATGCTACCACCGGCAAGGTCTCGGTAGACCCGAATACCGTTTTGTCCGAAGGCGAGTACAAACTGACGCTACAAACGGAGGCCACCACTGGCCTGAAGCTGGAAACGGCACTTACGCTGGTAATGGAGCAGTAATAATTTTCGCAGCCGGGGCTAGGCTTGGTTTCGCCCCGCCGGCGCCGAGTAGCTAGGCCGGCGGGAGGGCAGCGTCCTAACATCAGTGTTTAGCCGGTGGAAGACTGTCTTGCCCTTCAATTAAAAGACAAGGTATTAATTCTATGGCACGGTGGCTAGCTTAGCGCAAGCTGGTAACCGTGCTTCACGGTAGTGCTAGCGGCTGCCAT
>Ga0308157_10001005_pt1 | contig 68398 bp, 67 predicted proteins | sample PhyBR1_FD_201035 | JGI IMG/M metagenome (GOLD analysis project Ga0308157, IMG submission 201035) | Phyllosphere microbial communities from UC Gill Tract Community Farm, Albany, California, United States - DLSLB.R1 | ecosystem: Host-associated > Plants > Phyllosphere > Unclassified | place: USA... | reverse complement strand
TATGCGAGCCAGCACCCGAGCCCCGGGGGCCCGGACCTCGCACTGGACCCCCCCGGGGGGACATACCACCGCCCACCAGGGGATGAAACAGAGCTGCCCGAAACAGCATAAAGGGACCACGGCAGAAAGCGGCAACGAGTTGTCGAATCGCAGCTGTAGCATCTTTGTCAATACTGTCGATCTACATGAGTTTTTGCCGGAGTGAGATTCGTTCTTTTGCATGGCGATAGCCAAGAGTGCTGCCACCACTCACATCTAAAGTTGTACCTGTTGTCCGAGATGACCGCTGAGAAATTAGGAAAATTACTGCTTCAGCAACAGTTTCAGGGCTCGAAACATCCCCGAGTACAGCATGGGATTCCATATGTTCTCTTACTACGGGATCTGAGAAAAGTTCGTGCCCGTTATCAGTGAATCCTGGGATCACTGCATTGATCCTGATCCCTTTCCGTGCCAAAGCTTCAGCGGAATGGAAGGTCATTGATTCGAGGGCGGCCTTGCTCATCGAGTACACGATGTCGCCTGGACTCGAGAAGTGTGCTCCTGCCGAAGAGAAATTGACAACAGAGCTCCCAGGGGGCATTAGTGGGACGAGTTGTTGGGTTAAAAAGAATGGTGCTCTTACATTGACCGCTACATAATTATCGAAGGACTTTTCAGTAGCAGTTTCAAATGATGGGCCGAGCAGCAACGCTGCGCAATTGACTAGACCCCTAAGTTGCACTTGCGGGTCTTCCAATAGGTACGAGACTCTTGTGATGATGTCATGCACAGACGACGACTGGGTAAGGTCGCACTTGAATGTATCGCATCGTGCACCTAGGGATAGAATTTCAGATTGCAGATTCCTGATTTGAGGTTCACGAGAATGAAAGGCGCAGAAAAGATCGTACCCTTCTGAGGCCAGTCGAAGGGCTACGGCTCTCCCAATGCCTCCGCTCGCTCCTGTAAGCACCACTAAAGGCCTTGCTTCGTCCGTCATGCGTTCTTGCCGCCCTCGTGATATCCATTTTGATGTGAGCGAACAGCAAGTGACACAGTCCTCTCAAGAAGTTCTGGTGCGTCTCCCCACCGGCCGGTGAACTCCAACAGATCTTTCGTCCCCAGACCGGCTGCGGTAATTAGCCACGCAAGCTCATCGATATTGGAATCGTCTCGGATTTCACCTGCGCTTTGAGCATCAAATAATGCAGAACTGACAAATACTTGCCAAGTGCGAAACGGGTTGATATTCCGTTCGGGGAAATATCTGTGGGATTCGGCTGCAATCCTGATTCCGGCTCGGACAATGACATCGTTGGCGAGGTTTTCCCCCACAAGTCTGAAGGCTAATTGCAACCGGTTCAACGGTGCCGAAGCTTGAAGCAATGCTTGTCGTTGAGCGGTTCGCATGCTGTTTCCCTCATAGGTCAGTATTGCCGTTCCTATGGAGTGCATCGATTCGAAAACTCTGGTGAGTTCGTTTCCCTGAAGCCCTGCTTGTTGAGTGAGCATTGGGAGCGAGACTGCTGAGTAGGGCTGGGTAGCCAGTACTCCAGCGCATGCTTTCAGAACGGAAGCTGGTACGCTCTCGTGATTCATACGCCCTCCTCGTAGGCTAGGTCCGCACGCAATAGAGCACCGGAGCTAGTGACTGCTTCTACAGCTATATCTCGAATTTTCCGTCCTGCCCTTTGGAAGTATTTGTCACGAACTATGGTCATTGAACTTGTCATTGATTGGTCGAGTGGCTGAGGCATGCTGCTCATGCTCAACGAGACACTCCTCATCCAAAGAGTTCCGGAACGTCCCGCTTGATATCTAAGCTCTAGTAGTGCTTGTGAAAGCTGGCCCATCAGCACCAAATAGTCGACTGCTGTAAGACTTGGCCAATACGCCGATTCGATCCCTTTAGGGAGAATCTGGTTGTAGTCAGAGCACAAATGAAACTGGTGTTCGGCCTGTAGTGTCGCCGTGGTTTCGTTATAACGCAACAGCTGCGTCTCTGGAAGTGTCGCCCGGTAGAAATCATCATAGACGTTCAAATGCTTCTGCCACTTGCCAGTAGACAATGTGGTGGCACCATCTGATAATTCGAAACTTCCTCGAATATTTCCCACGCGAAATTGAAAACCGTTGGGCAACGCTCTTCCCACGGGTCTAAGCGAAACGGGTACATGTTCTAAGTCGGTCCAAGCACCGCTACTGGCACGCAAGTTAAAACGGGTTAAGAACAATTCAGGGTTTTGTTCTTGCATGCCCAATAACTTCATTGGCAGCAGGAAGGCATCGATGGTGCTTAAATGAGGTTCGCGACTTTTCCCTTGGGTATCTAATGACCACCTTGACGGGTAAATAATTCTAGCAACCGTCTCCGCGCCATGAACTGTCAGGTTTATTTCGTTCAGAAACTCGTGCCTCACGTCACGATATCCGGAGCCAAAATACCGAGCGGATTTTGGTCCCAGTACAGTTTCTAGGTTTCCTAAAGCAGTCACATCAATACACTCTAGTGCGTATGTATATTTTTCGTCCATGTAGTCACTAGTCAGGTTCTCAGTCTTCACAGAACTAGATTTGGTAAAGTAGCCGAATGGCAACAAAGCACGAAGGTCGGCCACGGGACGCTTCGATTAGCCGAGCACTCGTGCAGGAGACCGAAAGAAGGATGGAAAAAGAAGGTTTCGACAAACTCACGGTTGATGGGATCGTCACCGAAGTCGGAACAACCCGTCAAGCCTTCTACCGGAGGTATAAAAGCATCTCGACTCTCGCGCTAGAGATTCTTCTTTCTCGGTTTGGTGGACAAGACGAGGTAAACACCGGCAGCCTCAAGCTGGATCTCTTGGAACTTCAGCACAGTGATGTTGAAATGATGTCATCTCCGCTAATTCAAAAGAATTTGCCGGGCTTGCTCGAAGACATCCGCACGGATGAGACGGTACGCAACATCTACGTTGAGAAAATGATTCGTCCTCGCCGTGAAAATGTACGCCATGTTCTCGATCGAGCTCACAAACGCGGCGAGATCTTGCGAGCTGATTTCGATTCCGAGTTTATTTGCGACTTGCTCTTTGGACCTTTGCTGGCCCGGGTACTTCTGCCAACTGGCCAACCAATTGACAACAAACTGGCCCAGCAAACCGTTTCTTCGGCTCTTAATAATCTAGGAATCTACGAAAGCCAGGCTTAACACGTCATTGGGTAGCTTCTCCACTGCGGGTTCATCAGGTATTTCATTTCTACTTCCACCGAATGTTTCACATAGCCAGCCGCTTTATTCATTGAAAGAACCGCCTGGTTAGTGGTGCCATTTGTTGTTTCCACATACTCAACCAGTGGGAATTCCGTACGCAATTCTTCATAGGCCATTGACTTGACAGCTACGCCTAGCCCCTTTCTACGTTCTCCCCTCTTCACATAGGTCACACCCTGAATGGCATTGTTTGGGCAATTCGAGTCCACACTCATTCTCGTGTGCGCCACAGCTTGTCCAGTCTGGTCAAAGATACAAGCGGCTATCATAGTACGTCCCGCGTTGGCCGCCGCAGTTTCAACTGCACGAAGAGTGGAGATAGATGATTCAATCGAGCTCTCTGGGGGAGGCTTAGATTCCGGGTTGGAGTCTTTCACAGATAATGAAACAAGAGGCGCATAGAGACGAATTAGTTCTTCTGGACAGTCCCCCACCCATGCTTGACCTGAAAATGCGGTAGGCAATTTTCCAGTAAGGCTGTTCTGTTCGATTTTCAATCGCTGAACTAGGGATGAGCTTGTCTTCCGGAAATTTATTGCGTCAAGTGCTCGATAAAGCTGGTTCGTGGCTTCTTCATCTTTGATTCGGATTCTTGCAACCAATTCTCCATTTGAGCTGGTACTAAGCTTCAAGCAATAGTCGAATAGTCCTTGCAGTAAACCAGCAGATTCCTCCACATTGATACCTGAAACTAGATTCAGAGATAGAACCTGCGTGTCGACACTGAACGGTTGGGGGTGGATTGTCCCGTGCCCAACCGTTCTTCCGTTCTGTTCTATGAAAAAGGCAGCGTACCCGGGAGTTTTGAATATGCTGGATTTCACCATATGGATCAGTGCTTCATCCAGGTTGCCAGATTCTTCAGCAGTGAGTGATTCATGAGCCCACTGTTCAAGGTTCTCAATAGTTACGGGCTTGATCATCATTGCTCCTTAATGAACATGCATCCCTGCTCATCAAGGCGGTTGAGCAACGGAAATAATCTGCGCTCATTCAAGAATTCATGAAGTGCTTTTGTCGGGCCGGTGAACTTTGCATAATCGTCGAGAATGATCACACCTCCTGGAGCAACCAAATCGTAAAGTTCTTGGAGCTCGACTCTAGTCGAATCGTAAAGATCAGTATCTAATCGAAGCAAGCTAATTTGTTGCGGCTTCTCCTGCGCCAGTGTTTCCTGCACCAATCCTTTAACTAGATGAATCTGAGGTTCTGGGACCCCTGTTGCAAGCAGAAGTCTTGTTACTGCTTCTTCGCTAACTAGAGGATCAATTGATTCTGAAGCAAACTCGGTGAGCTGCGAAAGATCGACTTCAGGTGCAGAGGTAAGCGCATCGTTGGCGCTAGGGGATTCCCATGTTTCGGAGAACGTGTCATATCCCCAGATATGTCGTGAATGATCAAGTTGCTGGGTCAGCAATGCTGCTGCTTGAAGTGTTCCTCCGCGCCATACTCCGCATTCAACAATGTCACCAGGCACTTCGTTATCGACAATGTATCTAATCGCGGAATCCAAGGCCAACAACATAGCCGGCGTCGTAAACGTAAATCTTTGAATGGTCTCGAATAGATGCGCAACGTCAGGACGTGTGGTTAAGACATCGTGGTATGGGCCCTGTATCGCTCGTGGGAGCCATGATGATCCACGTTGGTCTTCGGAGACTTCCGAAGACTCTCGGATGGCATCGCTTGATATCAAAATTCCCGCATCCGCGAGCCCGGACAACGCTTCTGACAGTTCTGCAGACACTTCATCTGCCAAGCCATGTTTAGCCGTGAGGTCAGAGGCCGAAATCGCTGGATCTTCGCTGATCAAAGTAGCGGCAAGATCATTGGACACTTCATACTGTTCAAATGCGGACGACGAAACTCCTACCAGTTTGGTTTCCTGGTCATTTCCGTTTTGTGCAAAGAACACCTGTGGCGCTAATCGATAGTTCATTGTTAAGCTACGAGCTCCTTTGGAGTCCCCAAAAAGTCTTGGAGCGACTCATCCATATCAGCCAATCGAATTAAGGCTTCATCGATATGATCCTGTGTGGTGTCTTCTCCGAACCGCTCCATGAAAATCTTTAAGGTCTGCTCATTGTTCGCTCCAGCCCAGAGCAAGGCTGCAAGGAGTTGAACCTGTTCGTCTTCACCGTTGTATACACCTGAGAAAAGTGCCCTGCGCTCATAAGTTTCTCGTCCAGCGCTAAGCTTCTTGAGCAGTTCTGATGAGTAAACATTCTCCATGACTGCCATCAATACTTCTTCATTTTCCTCGGCGCCTTGAATATAGGACTGGACCTGCTGCTCTGGAGACCCGCTAGTAAAAACGTTGACTAACGCTTTCTCATAGGCAACTGGGTCAGCTAAGGAGAGAAGTTCCATTGCCTCGTTCCTACGCTTGACAAGTGAATCCTTTAACCGCATTGGATCGACGATGCGAACTCCAGGGGCGTAGTAATCTGCGGGGCGACGCACGATTCCTGGATGTTCGTTGCAACGGACAACAATCGTAACGCTAGGAGTATCAATCCAATAGATATCGTGGATCAGTTCTGGGAGAATCGGTTCAGCTTCGCGTTCACGCATCAAGCGAAGATCAGTCGTCTCCAGGTTACCTAGGGTGATTGCTCCATCAATTTCTTCCCCAGGTGCCGCAGTGAACTCATAACGAGAGTGTAGGCGATCCCCAATTAGTGCACCGAATGATCCACAAGTTACATGATCGTGCACCGGTGCTGCCTTGTGCATCCAGTACAGTAGGTCAATTCTCAAATTCTCTGTTCGGGCTACTGTAATGGCAGGTTCACCGAAATCGAAGTCCCAGCCCTGGTAGGGAAGCGTTTCCGCTGACACCGACCAGGAAAGAAAGTCCTGTGCGTCAAAGTCATTCTCTCGCATGAAATTGCTAAGTTCCTCGGTGGCAATCTTCGCTAATTGCTCATGAGAAGCGTGGGCCAAGCGTTCTTCAATAGTTCCTGATAGGGCTTCAAACTTTTTGATGTAGTCCACGGCGTTCTTCCTTGCTAAAAATATTGGTAGTGCAAACGCTGATGCCCGCCACACTCTGTGACGGGCATCAACTGGATGTTGGTCCTTTAGAACAGAGTCGGCTGGCTCTTCTTGGTCACCTTGCTGACCTTCTTCATAGCGATGACCATCTTCTTGTTTCCGTTGTTCTTCTGCATTTTTTCCTTCCTTCCGGACGTATCTCGCCCGGAATTCACTGTTCCAATGAGGCCAGGGTGGCTTCACGGAAAGATTTAGTGGAGATTGCGATAATCGCAATCAGTATCAGCGCGAAAGACATGGTCCACAAAGCTGGGTGTGGGTTACCGCCCTTACTGAGCATGCCCAGTAGCGGCAAGCAGAGCGTCATGAGCAGTGATTGCACGAGCGCGAGAATAGCCTGCACTCTCCCCATCGAGTCCATAGGTACTCCAGCTCGAACTAAAGGAGCGCCATGCGAAATGTAGATTCCCTGGCCCAGGCCGACAATGAAAGCCGCGCCAAAGGCCCAAACCCCGGAGGACAGGACAAATATGATCATTCCAATTGCAGCGATAAAAATACCGATGCAAGCTGTCGCCCCTAGCCTGTTGAAAGTTCCGCGGATACTTGCATAGGCAGTTACGAATAACGCTCCACCGGCGACAGCACCCATTGCTACACCAGCGGTCAAAGGCGATTCGCCGCTAGCACGTGCCCAGAGTGGGATTATCAAGACTGTAAAAGGAATGAGGAAACCAGCAACCACCCCAGTTGTCAGCACTGTGATTCTAAGTACTGGCTGCCGGCTTGCAAGCACCACGCTCTCCCGCAGCGCGGTCATAAATGCGATCTTGGGTCGGTTTAGTCTCTCTGGATTCGAGGGAATCACCAGCAGGCTCACGATAATCGCAGCTACGGTAAGAATATTCACCCCAGAAGCTAGAGCAAATCCTCCAATTCCAACAAGCAGACCGCCAAACGGTCTGCCAACGACTTGAGTGAGTTGGTTCAGAGACTGCTCAATCGACAGCGCCCTCGGGAATGCTTGGATTGACGTAAGCTCTCTCGTTAAAGTCGCAGCTGCTGGTGCGCTAACTGCACCGTACAAACCAGTCGCGACGGTAAGAACCACTAATTGAATCTCATTGCCCCCGCTAGCAACTGACCAAATCATCCCCACAGCCAGGATGACCGACAAGAAGACTGAAGCCAGCAACATCATCTTTCTTGGGCGGAGGGCATCTGACAAATGACCTCCGATAAGCAAGAAGGACATCGTGACGAGACTCGAAAGCATAGCAATGAAAGAAGCGAATTCCACTCCGTACTTTGTTGCTTCCCAAATAATCGCAGTTAAGAAGACCGCAGTTCCCAACGACTTAATGCCAAGACCGCACAACCAGCCTAAGACTGGTTTACCCAGCGGCATTTTAGCCACTGACAAGGTCGCTTGGGTCTGTGTGTTCTTCATAACAATACACAGCCTACTGTTTTGTATTGAAATGCTCAATAGATATTTCAAAAGATATTTCTAGTTGCAGCAGCCTGCACCAACCATAGAATCTAGACACGAAGCGGGTCTTCGTTCAGCGCCCAGAAATTCTCGAGAATCCCCACTGGCTCCGTAACTAGCATGTACCGCTATCGCAGTCTTGGCGCTTGCATTTCATTCCAATGCGACTATCGAGGATGATTATCCGGTGGCCTCATTTAGCACTCGACAGAAAATCATCAATTGCCTGCATCTTTCTCGCATGCAGCCCTATCTCGATGCCGCTGACGGAAATCAAGATAAGGCTTTGAAGCTGTATCAATGGAATCTTGAGCTGACTGCGGCAACACAATCGATCCTTGGTATTACCGAAGTGGTTTTACGTAACGCCATGGATCGTGAGCTGCAAGCCTGGAATCAGGCGAATGGCGGCAGGGCAAGTTGGCTACTTGAAGAACCAGAAACTCCGTTGCGCGGGCTGATCTCTAGCAAGAGAAGCAGCGCTTTGAGCCGAGCAAACAAAGAATCAATTGCGCGCGCACCAGAGCATAGAAGATTCGGGGCCCAGGTCACGCATGACGATGTTCTAGCGCAAGTGATGTTCGGAATGTGGAAAGATCTCTTACCCAATCACGCGCCGGAGGCTGGAAATTCGCAAGAGAACATCAATCGCGAAATGATGTGGACTCACTGTCTCGTCCGTGCCTTCCCAAATATCCAGGACTCAGATGGGTCCAAGACTTATTGGCTAGTGAATCATGTCCACGGACTCAGGAACCGCGTATCCCACATGGAGCCGCTATTCCAGATTGATGTGATGGACGTCCTCAGAGATGCGCTGCGGATAATTCGAAGTATTGACTCAGATGTGGCCAATTGGGTCTCTGGCGGGAACAAAGTTCCCGGAGTACTTAAGAACCGCCCAGTTTAAAATGGAAAAGCCTACAGACGCATACGTTCTGTAGACTTCCAAACTCATAATGAGGGACCTTGTCCTCACCTTCTGTAGTATCAACGATACTCTCTTCGGCCCAGGCTTCCAAGTTAAAAGCAGTCCACTCTTTCATGTCGGCAGATGAGAATCATTGAATCAGCAACACATTTCGCCGGTTTTCAACACTGAACGCTGCAGCAGCGAATCAAATGAGCCTAACATTCGCTTCTTCGTCGAGCACATACTGCCGAACCACCCGGACCCGGTCTTCATACTGAAGCATGCGCACAAAGCAGATTACTGCCGGCACGATAAATGCTAGACCGAACCAAAAAAGAGGCATTGGCATTGAGCCAGGTTTCAATACCTGCATCAGAACTGCAGTAAGTGGGAAAACTCCAAGCAAAAACGTCCACAGCCGGCATCGGTGAAGTAATTTCTGCACCACTTGCAGCTGAATCCTTCGTCGTTCTAATCTGATAGGTTCGTCTGCCATCAGTCACTCCTCACTTCCTTAGATCAACTATCTCGAAGCTATGCCTTAAGTCGCAATGTTATTAAGAAGCCCTGGGTCGTTTCCATGATGCTTTGCTGTGGTCCGTGTTCGGTTCAGAATGCATGAGGTGATCGAACTGTCCGAGGCATAACCTAGCCTTAGAATTAGAATATATGTTCTAAGGAAAGTTGAGCAATATGGGAATAGATCGAATACTTCAGTGTGCCCCAATTACTTCGGCTAAAGCTGTCGTGGCGGCAGCTCTTGGCAGAGTGAGCGCGGGATACCCGTCACCAGCCCAGGATTACAGCGATTCCAAAATTGATCTTTCTGAGATGCTGATTAGGGACCAGGTATCGACCTTCATCGTTCGTGTATCGGGCGAGTCAATGCGAAATGCGGGTATCAGCGATGGAGACGAGCTTATTGTTGATCGGTCAGTTGAACCGCATGATGGACACGTGGTTATTGCCGTGATCGACGGAGAGATGACTGTTAAACGGCTCTCCATTGGACCTACCGGAGTAGTACTGAAAGCGGAGAACCCTGATTATCCCGACCTACATGTTGCTGAGCTATCGGATTTCAGGATTTGGGGAGTTGCCACCACATGTCTTCATCATCTCAATTAACTGATAATCCTCACCAGGAGTACATCGCACACGTAGACGTCAATAGCTTCTACGTGTCCTGCGAGCGGGTCTTCGATCCCAAACTAGAATCGCGGCCGGTGATAGTTCTTAGCAATAATGACGGCTGTGCCGTCGCGCGCTCTTCCGAAGCTAAGGCTTTGGGCATTGAAATGGGCGCGCCGTGGTTCAAGCTCGCTGCAGATGCTGATCGTCTCGGGCTTGTTGCTAAGTCCTCTAATTACGAGCTCTACGGGGAAATGAGTTCGCGTGTCATGAAGCTGCTTTCTAGATTTTCTGCCTGGGTGGAGGTCTACTCCATTGATGAAGCCTTCCTGGGAGTCAAAGGCAACTTAGAGGAGCTGCAGGTACTTGGGGAGAAGATCAAATCAGAAGTCCTGAGGCTCACCGGTCTGCCAGTCTGCGTGGGAATTGCTCGGTCGAAGACGTTGGCAAAAATGGCCAACAAGACGGCAAAGCACGTTTCTGAGCTGCGTGGCGTGTGCGTGTGGGATCGGGCGCCACGGGAAACAACTGAGGCGCTGCTGAGCAGGCTGCCGGCAGTGGAAATCTGGGGTATCGGGCCACGGCTCACCAAACGACTGCGAGGGCTGGGGATTTGGACGGCTAAGGATCTACGTGATGCTGATGCGGTGCGGATCCGGGATAAATTTTCTATCGTCCAAATGCGAACGGTGCTGGAGCTCCGCGGTATTCCGTGCATCCCAATGGAGGAAGAGCGCGCGATCAAGGATCAGCTGATATTTTCCAGGTCTTTTGCTGAGCCGATCACTAATCGTGTGGGCATGGAACAGGTTTTGGGGATCTACGCGCAGCAGGGCTCTGCCAGGCTCCACCGTCACAAGAAACACGCAGGGATGCTGAGCGCCTGGGCAATGACGAGCTATTACAACCAGCAGCAAAATCACCAACCGGCGATTACCGTTAAGTTACCTGGCCCTACGTCCGATCCAGTAGTCCTCACTAAGGCAGCTAAGGAACTGCTGCCGCAAATTCTGGTGGGTGTGCGTTATGCCAGGGCTGGTGTGGTGCTCACGGATCTCAGGCCGGCGGCAATACAGGAAACTTTCGAACCTTTCGTTTCAGCTCATGAACAAAAACAAATTGGCAGCCTTGTAGAGCAGATTCGACGAGAACACGGGGTGAAGTCCATTGGCCTGGGGCTAGCGGGTCTGCAACAGGGTCCGGCGTGGGAAATGAAAAGAGAAATGATGAGCCCCAGATACACCACCCATTGGTCAGAAGTTCTCACAGTAAAAGCTGCATAGTCAATAACGGAGCGCTAAGGCCCACTGGCGAATGTCTCCTCAACACTATTTCACAGCGGTGCAAGAAAAGTTCATCCTCGTATATTTGCATGCGGAAGTAATGCTTAAAGACCAAAATCTTGGCAAGGAGGCAGTCGGACAGCTTTGGAGACTCCAAAAAATCATGACATTAACCCACTTCAGACTTAATTTTCGTCCGACACACCCGCATCAACACTCACACGTTATAAAGATTCGGTTAGGTTTAAGGGCATGAGCACATCAACAACGACCCCTCGGATTGGGTACGGAATGCGAAAAGATGCAGTCACTGCAACTTATGCCATCTCGGCCGAAAGCCGAGCCAGGTTCAAAGAAATCGCTCATCGTTCTGGGATGAGCGCCGGCCACTTCCTCGAAGTCCTTGCCGATCAGTTACCCCTCGACGAAAACGGGATTCCCTTGTTCTTGTCTGAGCAAGCAGCCGAAAGGAATGAGGAGCCCAAACTCAAAGCTGGTTAAACAAAAGATGAGCGGATCAGCGCCAACCGATCCACTCATCTTAGAAGTCTGAAGCATCACTTAGCGCCAACTGAGTAATGCAGAGAAGGCTTCTAACCTTCACGATCTAAACGAAATTGCGAGTTTCGTTTGATCCATATAAATCCGATCCACCGCATAAAGAAGAAAGGACTGTTTAGTTAACAACCTTCCCCGAAGGGAAGGGGGACATTTGCATACCCACAGGAGGATTACTCTGTCTATGAACCAATATAGGGACTCCCATGCCCTCTTGTCCACAGGGACATACCATTTTGCGAGCGAATCCACAGACTCAGCAGATGCCCAATGGAACTTCTTCGCACCCAAAATCGCCGGCCGGAACACCTACCGCTGGATGAACGCCGAAGGCAAATACCTTCCTAGCAACGAACGTCCCATCAGCCAGGGGTCACCAGCACGTCCAGCTGCAGTCATGATCTATTCCCCTGAAGGCCAGGCGCAGACTATCTGCCTCGACTTCGATGCGAAGTTCCCCTCTCTTGATGCTGACCTCGAAGAGTGCCGGGCTTGGCTTGATTCATTCAACATTCTGTATGTAGTCGACCGCTCCATCTCGGGTGGCCACCACATCTATATTCCGCTCAACGAGACTCTAAGCTGCCTCGATGCCAGGTTCTTCGTTGAACACCTCGCAACGCACTGGGCTTCTCTGGACGCTTCCCCGCATCGTGTGGCCAAGCATGGCTGTATCCGCGTCCCAGGTAGCAGGCACAAAAAGGGTGGTAGCCAAACCCTCATCACTGACTTCGACATGTCAGTGATGATCTTCACAGTGCGCAACACTGCTGAATCAATCAATCAGCTCCTCGACAGCGCTGTGCGCTGTTCTGTAAGCAAAGCTGCAGCACCGGAAACCGATACAACTTCTCCAACCCCAGCTCAACCCACCGCCCAAAGTGCTGCACGCATCAAACCGAAAACTTCACTGGCCCGCGCCATCGCAGAAGGAGCACCTTTCGAGGGATCTTATGCATCCCCTTCTGAAGCACGCATGGCCGTTATCTGCTCGCTTGTATCGTCCGGGTGGGACATTCACCAGATTGACAGCGAAATGACCTCTGGTCGACTTCCAGGGCTTGCCGCTTTGTACTCCAAGTACTCAACTGATGCTAAAAACACGCGACTTCAAGCCGAGATCTTGAAAGCCGAGTCTTTTGTAGAAAAACGTCATGTCAGCAAGGGTTTTATCCCTGTTCGTAAAAACAACATGAACGACACTTTTAACTCACAGCGGGGGGATATTCATAGGGAGATTCGGAAGATGAGGGCTCTGATTGATCTTTTTGATCAGAGGCTTTCTCGGATGCGATCGGGGATTTATCTTCGGGTACTCTTGCGGGCATTGTTCGAGTTTGCTCATAAGACAGGGCAGACTCGGTTTGCTGTTGGGTGTAGGGCACTAGCTATTGCGACGGGCATGCACTTCGCCACGATTTCCAAGCTCCTTAAGGAGCTTGTCCAGATTCCAGGAACTCCCGTTGTCAAGACGAAGAAGGGCTATCTTGGCGAGGCAGATGAGTATGAGCTTCGTCTGGAATCTGCTGATCGGCTGGTTGCAAACGACCGCCGGTTGGCTAAAGGGAAGATCTACTCAATTCGCCCTGTATTTCGCGCTCTAGGGCCTGTTGCAGCACTTGTGTATGAGTCGATTGAGGAAACCCCTTACCAGTCGAGAAAAGACATAGCTCGTTCTACGGGGCTCTCTGCGACAGCCGTGTACGAAGCATTGAAAGAAATGTCTTCGTTAGGAATGGTCTATCTTGACCATGGCGTATGGCGCATACGAATTTCAGCGAATCTTCGGCAACTCGCAAACATGCTTGGTGCGCTTGATGAAATGACTGAGCAGATCTCTCGATACCGTGCTGATCGTAAAGCCTGGCATGAGTACCTGGCTAGAGTTCCTGGAAGTCGCTACTACTTGGCGCCGGTGAATGAGCGCGAAATCTTCGACCCGGTTACTGAGGAGGCCATAGTGGGGCCTCCTCCCCCGAGATATCGTCCAGAAGAGGATTTCAGGCCTCTTGATGAGCATGAGCTCTATGATGCGGAGATGGACTACTTTTGGGTCCATCCAGGCGCGGATAGCGACGCTTCCCTTGTCGATATTTCGCTCCTTCGCCCTTACGAACGGATCGCGGCCTAGTCTTTTCAATCTAACTGATCATTCTCTTTGACACCTTATTATGCTAACCTTAATTAACATATAGGGCGTTGGGAGATCTCCTCTGCTCGGAAATGAATTCTTCTTCACTACATGGGCGTCCAGGGACGGTGAGCAAAGTGTTGCAACGGGTGAGGTACTCCTGCACAGTGGATCAGATCGTCGACCTCGAATTGAACGAGGTAGCCCATTGGGCTGCCACGACTTGCTTGATACGAGAGCTTTCCGGAAATGAGCCCGCGCCGGTAATCGCAGAAGAAATGTACTGGATGCTTCTTAAAAATTCCGCACTTCGAACTGAAATTTGTAGCCGATATGCAAAGCACCACGCAGTTTCGGGAACATCGAATTTTGCTTGAGACAACTATGTGACTGTTAGTTTCAATTGGCGGTTTATTACCGTTAAAAATGGCGCATCGCACAGCACGGTTCACTTTGGTTCTAAATGGTTGAAGGCGGGGTGCTAATTTCCTGGTGGAAATAGTGCCCCGCCTTCAACATCAACGAAACCAGCGCTAATGTAGGACGTTGCCCGGCTGCTGGGTGAGCTGCTGGCGGTGGATGCGGGCAGCCCGAAGGCCGTTGGCAATCACGATGACTTCTGCGACCTCGTGAACCAGCACTACCGCGGCTAATCCCAGCACTCCGGTAATGGCCAAGGGCAGCAGGACAACGATGATCGCCATTGACAGGACGATGTTCTGATTCATGATCGCTCGGCCCCGTCGAGCATGGGACAAGGCTTGTGGGATCAGTCTCAAGTCATGGCCGGTGAAGGCTACGTCGGCTGATTCTATGGCGGCATCGGCACCGGTAGCGCCCATCGCAATTCCGACGGTAGCGCTAGCCAAGGCGGGGGCATCGTTGATCCCGTCACCGATCATCCCTGTAGGAACCTGCTGCACCGACGAAGTGATTTTACGGGCCTTGTCTTCAGGTCGCAGTTCGGCATGAACGGTGTCTATACCGGCGATTGAAGCCAGCGCGTGGGCAGTACGGGAGTTATCGCCGGTGAGCATCACCACGTCGATTCCCTGGTTATGCAGGTCTCGAATTGCTTCGGGCGCTTCAGGGCGTAGTTCATCGCGCACGCCGATCACGCCAATGACCTGCTCTGCGCGGGTGACCATGACGCAGGTTTGCCCGGAGGCCTCCATGGATTCAACAGCGGAAGCAAGTGTTCCTGGGTTGATCCATCGAGGACTGCCTACCTTGACCTGTTCGCCGTCCAGGATGCCGGTAATGCCGTGTCCGGGCTCTTCGTTGACTGACGTTGCCTCAGGGGTCGTGGATACTGCTGTGGTGATGGCCGTGGCTAGAGGGTGGGTGCTGTGCTGTTCCAGGGCGGCGGCGACAACGAGCACTTCTTCGCGGGTCGCATCATTAGCAGTCTGGACTTGCGTGACCGCTGGCTGGTTGCGTGTGAGTGTTCCAGTTTTATCCACCGCGATGCGGCGCAGAGTGCCTAGTCGTTCAAACGCGGCTCCGCTTTTGATGATGACACCGAACTTACTGGCAGCTCCGATGGCGGAAACGACAGTGACAGGAACGGCGATGGCCATCGCGCAGGGCGAGGCTGCGACCAGCACGATCAGTGCGCGAGTGATCCAGGTTTCGGGATCCCCGAAAAGCGATCCAAGCACAGCGACCAGTACCGCCAGGACGATGACACCGGGCACCAGCGGTCGGGCAATGCGGTCAGCGAGCCGTGCCCGTTCGCCACGTTCGGCCTGGGCTTGCTCGACTAAGCTCACCAACGTGGTCAGGGAGTTGTCCGTGCCGTTCGCTGTTGCAGTGACTACTAGCGCGCCGGATGAATTGATTGAACCCGCAGCAACCTGGTCATCCACAGTTACTTCCACGGGAATTGATTCACCGGTGATAGCGGAGGTGTCCAAGCTGCTTGATCCATGGCTGACCACGCCATCAGTTGCCAAGCGTTCACCAGGCTTCAGGCGCAGGGCATCGCCAATCTTGATCTCTGCAGCACTGACTGTGACCGGTATGCCGTCACGGATGACGGTGGCCGTTTCCGGGACGAGCTTCAATAAAGAGCGCAGGCCTGAGCGTGCCTTGTCCATGGCCTTGTCTTCCAGGGCTTCGGCAATGGAATACAGGAATGCCAGGGCTGCGGCTTCTTCGACATAGCCGAGGATGACCGCGCCGGTGGCGCTGATGGCCATCAGCAGCCCAATGCCGAGTTTCCGTTTCGTGAACAGTTTTTGAAGGGCACCGGGAACAAAGGTAAAAGCGCCCAGCAGTAGGCCGATCCAAAACAGCACCAACGCCACGATGGCGGAGCTCTCGCCGCGGGTGCTCCATTCAAGGGCGAGCCCAGCGAGGAAGAAAACGCCGGAGGCTATGGGTACGAGCACATGCCAATCACGCCACCAGGGCAGTTCCTCTTCGAATTCTTCGGTAGATTCCGGTGCATCGCAACCACAGGCAGAACTCATGCTTGCTCCTCGATTTCTCGACCGGCATTGGTGGCGCAGTCAGGGCAGGAAGAGTCCAGGCAAGGCACTTGATCATCGACGGCCAGCGTCACATCAACCAGGGCACTCAGAGCGGTAGTGAGGTGCGGATCGGTGATTTCGTACCGGGTTTTTCGGCCTTCCAGTTTCGCCACGACAATTCCACAGCCACGCAAGCAGGTCAGATGGTTTGAAACGTTCGCACGGCTCAGCCCCAAGATTTGGGCAAGTTCCGCTGGGTATCCGGGTTCGTGCAGCAAGGACAAGAGGATGCGTGACCGGGTGGGGTCGGCCATGGCGCGGCCAAGCCGGTTCATCGCATCGATCCGCGATTCAATATTCAGCATATGCTGTACTATACAGTACTTGATGTATTGAAGATGCTGATTCAAAAATAGTCGTTTATGACACATCGATGCTGTGGCTTCGCGGAAAATTGTGACTGTTAGCTTCATTTGGCGGTTAATCGCAAACAGCAGTGGCAACACGAGCCTATTCCGCCGCGCGAACCATAAGTGATGAAGATGCTGCACCGTTCCTCAAGAATCAGTGTGCGAGAAATTCTGGTTTACAAAGAGCAGAAAAGAAGTGCCTCGAAACGAGAGGCACTCCTTTTCACTAGGTTCCTACCTGAGAGCACCAGCCGCAAAGATGAAAGCCTGTGCTAGATTCCCGCACACAATTAATCTAGCCAGCACGTTCGGGATTCGAGTCTCCTGTCATCCAACAGTAATGACGGTCAGGACACATGGGGATTGAATTCACTCAGGTAAACAGGCGCTGACACTGCAGTTCGAGCTGCGATCGAACCGCGTCCCTAGCTTCATGCGCATCGGCGGCAGCAAGTGCAGCCGATGCCATTCTCTGCAATTGCGCTTGAGTATGTTGCCGGAGGATGAATCTGACGGCGGGAACGTCACTCGGAGACACCGACAAACTCGTGACACCCATTCCCACCAGTACGGCCGCCATGAGCGGATCGGACGCCGATTGCCCGCAAACTCCAACAGGCTTGCCAGCTTCAGCCCCCGATTGGGCAGTCAAAGCGATGAGGTCCAGCACGGCTGGCTGCCACTTATCCAACAGATCCGCCAATTCGCCCTGCAACCTGTCGGTCGCCATGACATATTGCGCAAGATCGTTGGTTCCAATCGAGACGAAATCCACTTCCCGCAGGATCTCGCGAATACGCAATGCGGCGGCGGGAACCTCGATCATGACACCGACCTGCACTACTCCCGCAGCACGAGCCTGCTCTGCAAAGTCCCTAGCTTCGGCCGCCGTGGAAATCATAGGCGCCATCACCCACGGAGCAGCACCGGTATTTTCTGAAGCATTTGCCAAGGCCTCAAGCTGGTCCTGAAGAAGCTGCGGATGCAGGCGCGTCGTACGGTACCCTCGCATACCCAGCGCAGGGTTCTCTTCATTTGGCAGGGAAGCAAAAGCCAGAGGCTTATCCGCTCCGGCGTCCAAAGTGCGAACCACCACCTTGCGCGTGCCAAACGCCTGAAGTACTGCGGAGTACGCTTGTTCTTGCTCAGCGACGGAAGGAGCCTGCGGGGCGTCCAGGAACAACACCTCGGTGCGGAACAGTCCGGTGCCTGCGGCCTTGTGTGCGTCCTGCTTTGCAGCAGCCGCAACGGCATCGGAGACTGTTCCGATATTGACCAGCAAGTCGATGGGAATCCCGTCCGCGGTAGCCGCGGGATCTGAGTCCTGTTCCAAAATCTGCTCTGCCGCATTGCGCTCCACCACGCACTGCCGGTCGTCCTCGGAGGGCGACACCCGGACAATGCCTTCACGGGCATCAGCCAGGACCAGAGCACCTTCTTGGATCTGCGTGGCGCCGGGCACGCGCACCACGCAGGGAATCCCCAATTGCCCGGCAATAATCGCAGTATGGCCCGTAGGTCCGCCTTCTTCGGTCACAATGGCTAGAACTTTGTCTAAATCCAAGGCCGAGGTGTCAGCGGGAGTCAAGTCGCGAGCGATCAGCACACTTGGAACGCCTAGTTGAGGCATGCCGGGCAGAGGCTGTCCTGAGGCAATTGCCAAAACACGATCTCGGACCGACACCAAGTCAGGAACGCGTTCGGCCATGAGGCCTCCAGCAGTCATGAACATGTCAATGAAACTGCCGATGGCCATGTGGACCGCTGCCAGGCCGGAGCTTCCCTTGTCTAGTTCCTGCTTCACTCCTTTGAGCAGTGCCGGATCAGCTGCAATTTGCGCCGTCGCGCCCAGGACTTCTGAAAGACTGCCGGATGCCTGGGCGGCCCTTGCCGAGAAATCCTGCGTGACCTGTGCGAAAGCATCTTCGATGACCCCCGGAACCTCTTGCGGGGTTACCTCTGCTCCTTTGCGTAGCACCGGCAGATTGAGATCCATCGGTTCAGGGATCTGTACCTGCACGACGGGTCCGACGACTGCATGACGCCCGACTCCGATGCCGATGAAATCTTGCCTTTCCTCAAGACTCATGAGGCATCCAGATCCTTAGCGATGAGATCCGCGATTCGCTCCAGCGCTAAGTCATCGTCGCATGACAGGACGATGTCTTCTCCTGCTCCAAGGCCCAATGACATGAGCATGAGGATGCTCGATGCGTCGACGCCTTCTTGCCCCACTCGACCGATAAGTACAGTTTGCTCGGATTCTGCCGCTGCGGCACTGACGATCTGGGCGGGACGCGCATGCAGCCCTGTGGCTGAACCCACTGCTACGGTACGACTTGGCATGAGTTTTCTCCTTTGAATTGGTCACGGCATGATCTGCCGCAGTGGTCGTGCTCGATTTTCGCCTACGGGCGCTTGGCTGGCCCGCTGAAAGTTTCGACGAACTCGGTGATTGCTGAGTTCACTTCGTGGGCGAACGCCTGTGCGTCTCGGTCCTTACTGGGAACTTCCACCAGATCGGCTCCACTTATGTTCTCGGCGTAAGATTGCGCGATGCGCCACGGATGGAAAGGATCATGCTGGTGTCCGACAACGAGCGTCGGAGCTTCAATCCCGGCCCACTTTTCCTTGGAAAATGACGGCGCGCTTGTCGGGAAAGTGCGCAGGATCTCAGCGTTGACTGCCGCCCTGGGGCGGGTTACCTGGTGACGCAGGGACTGCGCGGCCGCCTTCGAATCAGCAATCACCTCGCGGTAGATCCCGCTGTCGATCAGTTCCTTCAGGGCTTGGTCGGTCTCTAGCTGATCGAGAAGATCGGCGATCAGAGAATATGCGCCTGCGTTCTTTTCTGCCTGGGCATGTTCCAGCCAGGCCGGGCGGCATAGGACCAAACCGGCTACTCGTTCTGGGTAGCGCAATGCCACATTCAGGGCGGTACCCGCTCCAAGAGAAATGCCGCCCACCACGAATCGAGCGATGCCCAGCTGGTCGGCCAGTGCGATGACATCATCTGCGAAAGCATCAAAAGAGCATCGGTCGCTGGCGAGGATGTCGGTGCTGTCGCCGTGCCCTCGGGCATCCATGCAGATCAGCCTGGCAGATGGCAATTGACCGATGTAGCCCAAGGGCTGGTTCCGGTCACCGCCCATGCCGTGCTGGAAAATGAACGGGAGGGCATCCAAATTTTTGTTGACCGGTTCGGCAATCTGGTATTCGAGTCGGGCGCCGTCATCCCGGATAATTCTTGGCATCAGCTTTCCTTGTGCATCTGGTCGCGTAGATACGAGGTGCCGGAAGCCACGTCTTGTTCATCAAGTCCGTGCATGACGAGGGTTCCGTCGTAGCCGATGCGCGCCAGACCAGCCAGGATGGCATGCCAGGGCAGCTGCCCAGCTCCGGGTGGCACAGCGGCGCGGCCCGGCACCAGTTCCTTGGCATGAGCCAGGGCAATGTCATTGCCAAGCACTTCAAGGGCATGGTCAATTACGGGTACGGTGGTTTCGGTGGACAAGTCTGCGGTGTCTACGATGTTTGCTGCATCGAAAACGATCTTCAATGCTGGCGAGCCGATCTCATCTAGCATCCGTCGTGCAAGATCTGCGGTGGAAACCACATTCGTGTGCTCCGGTTCGACGGCTACGACGATTCCTGCCTTTTCGGCGATCTGCGCCAGACGGGTCAACGAATCCCGCGAGTCAGCCCAGGCCTGCGCAGTGTGGTTGTCCTCGTGGAACTTCCACATGTCTTGCGGGTCTCGGCTGCCGCTGCAAAGGGTAATGACCGGAATTCCCAATGCCGCCGCTACACGGGCCAGCTCGGGGAAACGACGCAACCCTTCTTCGCGGACAGATTCATCTGGGTGGGCGGTATTGAATGTTCCCGAGATCGCTGCCAGTTGCACACCATGCTGCTGTGCCGATGAATTGATCTGTTCAATGACTTCTTGCGGAACGCTTTCCGGCAATGTTCCCAATCCGGTGATGGAGAGGTTGTACTGCACAGCCGTGATCCCGGCATTGGCCACTGCTTGCATGTTGGCTTCAACGCCGGATTCCTGGAAGGTTTTAGCGAAAATTCCAAGATGCATTAGACAGCGCCTTCGACATCGGCCAAGCGGACCCAATCGCCCGAGTCAACCGAGCGGGCAAGAGCTACCATGCCACGTACGCTTGCCAGGCCGTCGAGCGCGGTTGCACCACGCGGCGTGGCTCCGGTGCGGGCAGCCTGCGCGAGATCTTCGAGCTGTAGGCGGAAGACGTTTGCATCGGCGCCGATGGGCTGGTGGAACATTTCGTCCTTGACCGAGAAGGCTTGTACGTCTGCAGCCTTGAGGTACCACGGGTTGTGCACCTTGCCGATCACGCTGCCCTGGCTGCCGTAGACCTGGAAGCCTTCCCACCAGTCCATGCGTACTGCCAAAGTGAGGTCGAACTGGCCCATGCAGCCGTTTTCGTATTCAGCGTCGATGAACCAGCAATAGGAATCGGCTTTGCGGGATAGGCGCGCACGCAGGGCTGCAATCGGGCCGCCCAGGTAGCGGGCTGTGTCGAGCAAATGGCTGCCGTGGCCCAGGACGTTGTATCGCTGGCGGTTGGCCTTGGGATCGCCTGCCGGGCGACGCGGTGCAGCCGAGTGTTCGATCAACGGGCGGATGGTGTCGGTGACCTTGTACCGATAAGTTGAATCGCAGTACCAGTGCTTTAGCCCGATGAGTTCTCCGATTTCTTCCTTGATGAAATCGTGGGCAAACGCGATTCCTGGATCGTAGCGCTTTTCATGTCCTACCAGAAGAATGCGGTCGTTGCGCTTTTGGGCAGCAACTAGCTCTTCGGCTTCTTCCACGGCTACACCCATGGGCTTTTCGACGAGAACGTGCTTTCCGGCGTCCAGGGCGCGGATCGCTAATGGAACGTGGAACTGGTCAGCTACCGCGACAACAACCGCGTCGACATTCTCATCGTCCAGCATCTTGTCATAGTCCGAGAAAGACGTCGTTGGCTGGTGCACGGTGACCATGCGTTCGCGCAGGTCGTCGGCTGCATCGCAGATCGCGTAGAGCTCGACTTCTTGGGATTTGCGAGCCGCTGGGAAGTGGGCTGCCTGGGCGATATCACCGGCGCCAAGCACTCCGACTCGGAATGGGGTTTCAGTCATGGTTTTGTTCCTTTCAATAGGGGGATTGATTCTGGTCTGATTGGTGCGACCGAAAATGGTGTGGGAATCGTGTTCAACGCCAGATTTAGTCAACCGGCCGGACGGCTAGGCCAGTTCGTAACGAAGTGCTGCGGTCACTCCCGCTTGGACGTTGCCAAGGTTCGTGCGAAGGTTCTGAGCCTTTGCCTTGGTGGTGATGACTACGGGTGTGGTCGTCGAATATCCAGCGTCGCGGACAACGTCCAAGTCGACAGTGCATAGCGGTGTGCCAAGATCTACTCGGTCGCCCTGAGCGACATGGCTGGTAAAGCCTTGTCCTTTGAGCTTCACCGTGTCGATGCCTATGTGGATCAAGACATCAATGCCTTCATCAGTGCGGATGCCGTATGCGTGGCCAGTGTCGAAGACTACTGTCAAAGTTCCAGCAACGGGAGCTACGAACTCGCCATCGGTCGGCTCGATGGCGAAGCCGTCTCCCAGCATTTTGGATGAGAACACGGGATCTGGAACATCGGAAAGCTCGATAGCCTGTCCTGTAACTGGCGCGAGGATTTCCAAGGTGGCGGATTCGTCCGTGGCTACCTCGGCATTGCGCTGGATCGCTGCTTCAGTTTTGTCAATGGAAGGAGCGTTCTCGGTAGCTGCAGAGGCCTTGGCTGGTTCAGCAGTTCGGTTTCCCTTGCCGAAAAGGCCGCTCTTAGGCCCCTCGTAGCCCAATGCAACGATGGTCAGCATCGAAACGATGAAGGAAACGCCGATACCTGTGGCGTACAAGGGAATGTTGTCGAAGGCAGGAATGGTCAGCAAAGAAGTGAAAAGGAATGCTGTGGTGTTTACTCCGCCCCCAAGGCCCATGATGAAAGACCCCGTGATACTTCCAGCCAGAATTGCTGGAATGGTACGGCGTGCGAAACGCAGATGGATTCCATAGAGCGATGGTTCAGAAATGCCGCCCAGGAGACCAGCGGTGAGCGCACCACCGGCAACTTGTTCCATTTGCGCGTTCTTCCTGCGGGCTGCGATAAGAAGAACACCAGCGGTGACACCGAAGCAACCGAAGTTCCAAGCGCCCATTGGACCCTGGATGAAGTCGTAGCCCAAAGTGGAGATATTGAGGAACATGATGGGCACTACAGACCATGCAGTACCGGTAATCACCAAGAACGGATAGAGCGCTCCGACGAGCACGGAGAAAATCAGTGGAGAGAAATCATTGACTGCTACGAACATGTTGCCAATGCCGCTGCCTGCGTAGACGCCCAACGGAGCAAGAATAAACGCAGTGACTGGTATCATCACCAGCATCGCTAGGAACGGAACAAAGATTACCTGCAAGTTGTGCGGTATCACCTTGCGCATGAACGCGTACAACGGACCTAGCAGGAGAGCCATCAGCAGGGGCGGGAAGACCTGAGAGCTGTAATCGAAAATGGTCAGTGGCAACCCGAAGATATCAACGGTGGCAGGAAGATCTGCGTCACCGGCAAGATTCATGAATGCCGGAAGCATCAGCACAGCCATGATGGAGAAACCGACCCATGGATCAGCACCGACCTTTTTGGTCGCGTTGTAGGCGACCATCAGGGGAAGGAAAACGAAAACCGCTTGCCATGCGAGGTTGATGAAACTCCACGAGGCGTCCAGCGTGACCCCTGGGGCGTTCCAGGCTGGGATCACGCCGAGAGTGGCCAGCAGTGCCATGAAAGTAATGAAAATGGATGCCCCGAGCATCGCGCCCAGGACCGGGCGGAAGGAATCCGCCAAAAACTCGAAAAACCAGTTGATCCAGGCATACTTTCCACGAGGGCCGCGGCTTTGCAATTCGGCCTTGAGCACTCCTGCAGAGTCCGTAGTATTTTCTTCTCCGCCGCGAAGACGAGGAAATTCCTTCTGGATCTCGTTGAATAGCTGCTCTACAGCGCCACCAACGATTACTTGATAGCGATGTTCGTCTTGGCGAACCAATCCCATGACTTCAGGGATCAGTTCCATGTTGGTGTCATTCGCCAGCGAAATATCGTTCAGTTCGAAACGCAGTCGCGTTGCGCAATGCGTCAGATGCTGGATGTTTTCTACGCCGCCGAGCTGCTCGACAATGCGCGAGCCGACAGTCGTCTTTGCAGACATGGCCGCGACCTCCTTGAAATGTATGTGTCTAGTGGATTTTTCATCAGGCGCAGGAAAGTTCATGCACCTGAATCGGATGGGAGAACAGCGAGGGAGTCACTCCAGATTTGCGTGCCTGGTAAACATCTGCGCTCCCTCCCGAGCAGAGCGATCCATGATCGCCAAGATCAGGGAATCACCCAGAACCAATACATCCTGCTCGAACAAAGAAGCCATCGGCTGAACTGACCTGAAGGTCGAATCGGCCTGTGACTTGCTTGGCGCTGCAATCACGATGCTGACATCAGCAATGTCGGTGATCGTCGAGCCTGCTGTTCCTGTCAGGGCCAGCACCTTGCCACCGAACCCTTTGGCTTTGGTGGCGATACTGGTTAGCTGTGCCGTTTCCCCTGAGGCGGAACCGATAACGAGCAGGTCGCCAGGGCCGAAATTCGGAGTGGTTGTTTCACCCACGACGTATGCTTCGCGTCCCATGTGCATCAAGCGCATCGCGAAGGACTTCAGGGAAAAGCCGAGGCGTCCGAGCCCCAGTACAAAGATTCGATGGGCACTTTCAAGCAGCTCCAAGGCCTGCTCGCAGTCATCCGAATCAAGACGAGACATTGACTCCGTGATCTCATCGAGGATGATCCGGGGATACCGATTGAAAGACATCCTGTGCTCCTTTGCGCGGACGTAGACCGTCAACAAAATTCATCATATGGTCATGATGATGTGATAGACAGCATATCGTCATGATGACTTCAAGGGCAAGCGCGAATTCCATAAGTGGCGGATCATGATGTCAGAACGTCATAATGAATAAGGTAGGGAAGCACAAAGGAGCGAGCATGTCTGCAGGTGCAGTGAAATATGTAACAGTGCGGGATCACCTCATGGGACGCATCAGTGACATGTCGCCGGGCGACAAGCTTCCCGCTGAACCAGAGTTATGCAAAGAATACGACGTGAGCCGGATAACGATTCGCCGAGCCGTCGATGACTTGATCCAGGATGGCCATCTCGTACGAAAGCAGGGACGGGGCACTTTCGTTACCGAGCCAAGCTATATTCAACGTGTACGTGAGACTTTTGCCGACCATGTGACCGGATTCTACCGCCAGCAAACCGCATTGGGCCGAGAGGTGTCGACGGTGGTCTTGGGCAATCGGCTGACTCGAAATGCAACTGCTGCAGCGGCTCTGGGGTTGAACCCTGCCGATGAACTTGTGGAACTGGTGCGCCTTCGATATGTGAATGGCGCCCTCCATCAGCATCTTGTCACCTATATGCCGGCCGACCGCTTCTCCGGACTTACCCGAATTGATTTCTCCCATGGTTCGCTATTTGAGCACTTGGAAGTCGAATACGGAATCAAGCTCATCCGAAACGATCTGCTGGTGCGCATTGAACGAGCCCGTGGTGAAATCGCCTCTGCGTTGGAAGTTGCGGAAGACACCCCTGTCCTAGCAATTGATTCCACGGTTTATGACAATTCTGGCCAAGCCATTCAATTCGGTGTTGCCTGCCACACTCCGGCCAACAGCGAAATCTCGATAACCGTTGGGCAAGATTCCGTCCTAGGCCATTGATTGTTCATCGGACACCGCATGTCAATAACATTCGTTTTTGACACATCAGAATCCGGAAAATCGCATCACTCCAGTTCAGTTGAAAATTCAAGGGTCAACTTTCCGTGCAGAGGTTCAAAACCCAGTTTCACAATCTAGGGGTCAGTTCTGTCGCCGGTTGACGAGTTTTGATACATTTCAAGGTATGGGACATCTTCTTGGATATGCGCGAGTGTCTACTGGTGATCAAGACGCTCGGTTGCAGCACGATGCGCTTACTGCTGCTGGGTGCTATCGGATTTTCACAGATACCGCGTCCGGTGCTCTAGAGTCTCGCCCAGAGCTAGATGCAGTGTTAGACCAGTTGCGCCCGGGCGATACTTTGGTGGTGTGGAGGCTGGATCGTTTAGGTCGATCCATCCGGCACCTGATTGACTACCTTGATACTTTGCAGCAACGGGGCATTGAGTTTCGTTCGTTGCAAGAGAATATTGATACCAGTTCTTCGGGCGGACGGTTAGTCTTCAACATTTTCGCCTCTCTGGCCGAGTTCGAACGGGATCTAATCAGAGAACGAACAAGAGCCGGTCTGCAGGCTGCCCGTGCTCGTGGAAAAGTCGGGGGCCGTCCGGCTTTGCTTACCGCCGATAAGCTGCGCACTGCCCGGCAGCTTTACGAGCAGCAAGAAATGACCCTGGCACAAATTGGTGAAGTGCTGGGAGTAAGTCGAAGCACCGTCTACCGCGCTTTGACGAAAACAACGCAAAAATAAAATCCTCGACCTCAACGCCTGCGAGGTTCAGAATGTACCCATGTCGTCGAACAGTGCACGGCCTGAACCAGCCAGTCATCAAGCTCGCGAAGAAACAGCAGTCACCCGGTGGAACGTCCTGGCCCGGCATATCAACGGTGGGCAAACCCTCGTTGAGTTAGCGGATGAAAGCGGCGTAGGGCTGCGCACGTTGCAGCGATGGAAAAATGCCTATGCCAACGACGGAATTGCTGGGTTACTGCCTGCTGCGCCGGCTGGCCGAGAATCGAGAATCCACCCGCAGCTGGTCGCATTCATTGAACGTTCAGCGCTACAGACACCAGTACAAAGCATCGCTCAGATCTACCGTGAGTCCAGCATGGCGGCCAAAAAGAATGGATGGCTAGGTATTTCCTATAGCAGCGTTCGTTCAATCGTGCAGAACCTCGATCCATCACTACGAACACTCGCACTTCAAGGGCCAGTGGTTTACCGGGATAAATATGAGCTGGTGTGGCGGCACCGGGCCGAGGAACCGAACTCAGTCTGGCAGGCCGATCACACCGAGCTGGATATTCTCATTCTCGATGCGAACCAGAAGCCGGCCCGTCCATGGCTGACGGTGATTCTCGATGACTACTCACGAGCAGTATGCGGCTATATGGTGTTTCTCGGTGCACCCTCTGCATTCTTCACGTCACTGGCAATTTGAGACGCTATCTGGCCCAAGAACGAGCAAACCTGGCCAATGTGCGGGATACCTGATCGGCTCTACGTTGATCACGGCACCGATTTCACCAGCTTGCACCTGGCACAAACAGCTAAGGATCTGCATTTCGAGATCGTTTACTCAGCGGTCGCCAGACCGCAGGGACGAGGAAAAATTGAACGGATCTTCGGAACACTCAATACTGAACTTTTACCGACGCTGCCAGGGCATATCATCCGCGGTAAACAATCCTCACCACCCAAGCTCACGCTCAATGAACTAGACAGCAAGATCAGGGCTTTCATTACCGACACCTATCACCAACGAACACACCCGGAAACGAAAACGGCTCCAACAATAGCCTGGCTCAATCAAGGCTGGCTCCCACGCCTACCCGAGTCCATTGATGCTCTGAACCTTCTGTTGCTCACCGTGGCCAAACCACGAATGGTGCACCGCGATGGAGTCCACTTTCAAGGACTTCGCTACATTTCCTCCTTATTGGCAGCCTATGTGCGAGAGCAAGTCACCATCAGGTATGACCCCAGGGACATTTCGGAAATCCGGGTGTTTCACCGAGACTCTTTTATTTGTAAAGCGGTCGATCCTGAACATGAATCAAGTACGGTGACGCTCAAAGATATACAAGCCGCACGCAATGCTCGAAAGCGAGAATTGAGGAATCAAATCAACCTCAAACTGTCATTCGGATCCCCGGCAAAGGTGAACACAGATACGGAACAAGCTCCTATGACGAGTGCCGCGCCATCAACTAGGAAGAAGCTGCGCACCTACCAGGAGGGAAGCTGATGGCAAGCTCTAAACTCATCGTGACCAAAGAACACCGTCGGTTTATAGAGTTCGCGGACGCGGTCAGGCGGCAGAAAACTATCGGTATTTGCTTCGGCCAAGCTGGCGTGGGCAAAACAAACTCAGCTCGGGCCTATGCGAGCTGGGACAAGTTGGAGCCGTTCCTTCAAGACTGGGGGCCGCGTACTGACGAGGATGAACGGATGTATGCGATGTGCAATCGAAAACGTGCCGTGTTCTATAACCCGCAAGTCATGACCACGGCGAAGCTGCTCAAATCTGAGCTACGGCTCGTATCTACGAGATTAAGCATCTGTGTTGATGAACATTTGATCAGCCAGAACAATCGAAGTTCACCGCCCCATGACCGACCCGGGAACGTCCAGCTGATTATCGTTGACGAGTGCGAACGCCTGAACGCTGTTGCTGTGGAGTATCTGCGGGACTTTCATGACCGTACCCAAATAGCAATGATTCTCATTGGTATGCCTGGGATGGAAAAGCAGTTCAGCCGGTATCCGCAGCTCTACAGCCGTATTGGGTTTGCCCATGAGTACAAAGCGCTTGGGCAAGATGAAATAGCTTTCGTCTTACGACGGTGGTGGACGAAACTTGGGCAGACGCTGAACATGGATGACTTCACTGACGCGCAAGCTGTCGGGGCCATTCTTCGCATGACCCGTGGCAATTTCCGGTTGATCATCAGGCTCTTCGCTCAAATAGAACGCGTCATGAAGATCAATGAGCTCACGACTATCACAGATAAGGTGGTCGATGCTGCTCGTTCAACGCTCGTCATCGGACACACATAGACCGCCATCATTGCTGTAATTAACCGCCAAATGAAGCTAACAGTCACAACAACTAAATGCAGGTGGGGCCAGAAACGTTCTGTTTCTGACCCCACCTGCGTATGTCTATTCAGTACGTCGCGTCGCGTTCAGGGGCTTGCCCGGGCCCTTATAGAGCTCACGTGCCTGAATGAACTCCTCTACCTCCTGTTTCAGATGCAAAAGAGGCCGTTGCACGACCGGACTAGGGAACGAATCCTTCCACCTACTGCGCTGCACCCTAGCTACGGCCTCGGACACATTCAGGCGCTGCGCGAGCCATTGAGTATCGACTAGTTGCTCCCTGAGAGTGCGGGCTAGCTCAGCTGAGTCAACGGAAACATCGGCCGGCAGCAGCCTGTGCAGGGCTCCACTCAAAAACTCTTCGATCCTGTCTTGGTCAGCCATGCTGGTATGTCCCTCCTCTGACTATCATTGATCACGATTCCTTCGTCGCCGACGTGATTTTCGTCCAGAAGGTGGTTGCGGATCAATCAGGCGATTGCCCTTCTTGTCGCGATTCCAACGTCGAGCGTCCTGCTGATCCAGCGCCTTACGCTCTTCCTTGCCTCGGGCAGCGTCGTAAATTGTGATGTCAGTCTGCACAATTGAATAGTCATCAGGATCAAAATCTTCTCCCTTGTACCGTTCCATGAGCTGATCTTTAATCCAGGCTTCTACATCTCCGTCCTTAAACGTTCGAATATCAGAGAGGACGTCTGAGAGGTGATAACCGTCGTGGCTACCGATTTCGACGGTGCGAAAATCACCATTTCCCAGATCGAAGGTGACGCCGATTTTTCCACGTTTGTCTCTAGCTCGTTGACCCTTGGCGGCGCGGCGCATCGTGTCCAGGAAAGTAGCCATACCTTGTTGATGGCCTTTTGATCGCTTTCCTTTAGGCATCGTGATGACGTGTTTGCGTCCACCGTTGGGCATCACCGTAGTCTTCTTGAAAAACCTTCTCCGGTGCTTCTTAACTAAGTTTTTAGAACGATCTTCCGTGGCATCGAGCTCTTCCTGATTCTCGTCATCAAAATCTTCATGCTCTGGTTCATGTTCGACAGGAGTCACGACAGGCTCAGGAGCGTTCCGCTTAGCGCGGACCTTAACTAACTGTCCTGCTTTGTTTCTCCTACGGGCAGGAACATGGATAGCTCGCCCATGCTGCAGAATCTCCAATAACGCTTCGCGATAGGACTCGCCGCTAGTCTCCCCCTTGGAGATCTTACGAACCATCTTTTCGGAGCGCTCGATCATATCGCCGATTTCTTTCCATGTTGCGTCAAAGACGCGGCGGATCTCATCGACTAGCTCAGAAGGTGTGAAGTCCCCATATTGCTTGGACATCGTTATGCCTCTTCAGCTGGTTGGTAAATGGCATCGTCATCAGCAATCTCGAATTCTGAATCGTTATACGAGCGCTCCCACAAAGCTCCTGCTTCAGACGATTGTTTGCGCAGCTTATTCCTGGCCTCACGAGTAGTCGGGACTTTATATGAACCTTGCAAGTAGCCTTGAAGGCGCATCCTCCCTACACGGCCGTCATCGAACCCTCCATCAGCTGTTGGCAGCGACCAGGTTGGAAGAGTTGTCGTGTAGATAGCATCGCCATTGATGCCCAGAAGGGTCGAAGGATCGACGCTAAGGGCTCCACCCATGACCTTGCGATCTGAAGTAGGGCAATGCAGCACTCGTGCACGGCCTCTGGCCCAAATTTGGGCAGCATACTCTGGGTGATAGAACTGGTAACTCCGCTCACTCATCTGTTGACGCTCTTTGTAGACCCAGAGCTTTCCTTGGGGCTTGGCTTCACCTTGAGCGTAGGACGGTAGGTCCTGCACACTGCCGGTGACTATCGACTTGGAGCGGCCACGAGACGCAAAGGCACCAATGGTCTGAATCAGAATGGCTCGGATTGCAGCTGCTACTGCAGCGCGTATTGTCGGATCCATCTCGTCATCATTTTGTACCCATTCTCGAGCACGGATAATTCGCTTGGCGAATGTATCGAGCGGTCGAGCGGTGGTTAGACCATGGCCAGCGTCTTTACGGCTCCGCTCTGCGTGTCCTTCAAATCGGATACCCTCGATAGGCTCGATGAGCCACCCGAATTTCCTGGCTACATGAATCTCAGAGGTATCAGCCCATGTGACTGCTGTGGCACCCGGACGATTTGGGTAGTACCAGCCGTCGTCAGCGTTTTGATGCTGCACGCCAAAGATCCCCACGTGATTCCATGTGTCGGGAACCGTGTACTTGATGAGAAGCCTTCCGCGTGCATAAGGTTCGTGCTCGAAGAGATCATTCGCAGCTGATCTATTGAGCCTGACCCCGGGGCCAGTCCCCAGCTCGCGGCATAGAGCCGCGTACATAAATCTGGCATCCACGTAGGCAAACTCATCGGCTTCTGGTGTCTTAGTAGGATCAACCAGGGGGATGCAGTCTTCATGTTTCGAAAATGAAGGCCCTGCAACAAGATGTTCCAAGTGATGCTGGCCTGAAGTGCGGTGGATTTCCTCAGCGATATCTTCAGTGAGGTGAATGGGATCTAGATTGCGCGGCAAAGAAAAGGCCCAAAGGTTGGTCCCTGTACCGGCTGGGCTCAGCGCAATTGGAGCACCCTCAAAGGCCTCGTCGATCATGACCTTTAGAGCTGTCCAGGCATCTTTGGCTTTATTCGGAGTAAGTGGAGTATTGCCGAACCATTCAGCAGCTGTACGAATTTCAACCCGTCGGCCGGTATTGATGTGTTCAAACCTTCCAGTGACAGGTTTTCCCATCCAGTGTCCGAGGCCATTCCAGCCAGGGGTTTGAACGAGGAGCCAGTGACGCTGTCCGCGGTCTGCTGCAGGGACGTTGCCTGTGAACATGACTCGTTGAGCGCCTTCGGCTAAAGCTGTATCCAGGATGTCCTGCAGATTGGGTGACTTGCGACGCGCGCCAACCTTGGCGATTACTGGTTTGCCGTTCTGCATGACGCCCCTCTGGCCTCGGAAATCAATCCAGAGGGTAGGGGGGTCCGCGAGGTTTCGCCAAGGTTGAGGGCGCATCGTTAGGGGTCCTTAAATCTAGAGCAGAAGGCTACTTTGCCTACTTTGTGGCTGCTTCAGGGAAGGTATCTTCTTCGAGCTTGGTGTAAAGATATGGGCCGCGGATTGTTGTCTGAATGGATCGAGCCCAGAGCACTGGGTTCTCTGAGAAAGCAACAAATCCTGAACCATCTGCAGCTACAGTGTTGAGGTCCAGCTCAATGACATCCGGCGCCTTCCCGGTAATCTCATGGGTAAGGTCGTCGTTGAGGGTGAGCGTGGCTAGGACCTCATCCTGGTCCCCATCGCGAAGACCGAAAAATCTGAGTGTAAGCATGTCCACTCCTTTCTATATGCTATTCTAGATTAGCATAAATTGTTTGCTGTTGATAGTGATAGCTACAGGATTTTTCCTGATTTCAACATCGCTTCCGCCCTACGTTTGAGCGAGTCTGCGCGCTTAGCACCGATGATTTTTTTCATACCCAGACAATCATCGGATTTGGTGATCTTAACAAGCAATTGGAACTCATTTTGCGTCAGTTCCGGCTCACGCTGCTTGCGATAGCGTTGGAATTTTGAAGCATTGACTCTGTCTCGATTACGGGCGAATGTGAATCCGTGATCAATCCCCACAACTCCGCGGTTATCGACAATGAAGTTACCGCCATGCCTATCTTGCTGTCCGATAAGCGCGTCGTAGAATGCCAGATTATTGACCTGGTCTTTGGGAAGATCACTCAAGGGGATTCCTGTGTTATTTGAAACACGCCCAGATTGTCCATACGATACCGAACCCAATTGGCCATCGACTTCTCGAATGATGCAAGGTGATACCAACTGTGCGTATTCAGGACCCATGGTTTTGGCGAATTGCCAAGCCGCCGCCTCGTGGATTGGCTGCAGAGCTTTATCTTGACCATAGAACGCGGCCGTCGAGTGGTCCAGGTCGGAGAATGGCTTGAAGTATCCATGTTCATCGTCCCGACCGATCTTGATTTTCTTGGTCGTATTAACTCCTTCGCCAATGATGCGTATTGTTTCGCCGCGCCTTAGTAGAGCCCCTTCTTGCCAAGTGCCCGACGAAGTTTGAACATCAACCAAAGCCTGGATCTGGTCCTTGACCGGTTCAACATATTTACGATCACTGTCAGACACAGTGATGCCACACAGCGTAAGAGGTTCTTTATTCCCGCCCTGCACGGGATCACCGGCATCGCCACTATTGCCCCCGCGGCCGCCGCCCGTACCCCCTCGGCCACCGCTTCCGAGCCCAGCCCCGCCACCGGCAAACCCGCCGGCCATGCCGCCGTCTCTGAACGGCTCCGGGGCGGGGCGATGAAGGTTATCGTTCTGAACATCGGCTCCAGGTCTATAAGTGCCTGCCAAGAGCACTTCCGCAGGGGCACCATGGTCCTTGGCCCAGATTTTCAGTTGGTCTGCAGGTTTTCCTTTGACGTCATTGAAGTCTAGGTTTTCTTCATTACCTGCCCACGCTTCAATGTTCTTCTTGATTTTTCGATTATCTCGGCGCCGCCTGTTGTGTGCTTCGCGAGCTTTAGTGCAATTCTGCCCTGGGCAGCGGCGATCATCTCGACACATGATTCCATCCCCTCGTCGTGGTTTGCCATACGGGAAAGGGATAGCCTCAGCATCTGCTGAAATCGGTCACAAGAGCGCCTAAGAATTTTCTCGTCACCACAGAGGCCTCCTGCCATCCAGGTTATGGATGACAGGAGGCCTCTTGAATGAACCAGGGCTATTTTTCCCCTTTGCGACGACGAGCACCGGCAGAGATGAGAAGAGCAAGCGCACCTAGAAGCACGGCGCCAGTGAGCATTATTCGAGGAAGATCAAGACCAATCCCCCATTGGTCGATGGACACCAATGCTTCCTGAGTTGTCACTACAATCTTCTTCTCCAGCAACCAATCTCGTACTGGAGTGAAAACACCGGCCAACAGTGATCCGACTCCAATCATTCCCACAAGGCTGATTACCGCGATTATCGCGATTGGCGCATCCATTTCATTGTTGTTGTCCATGGCGAGCTGCTCCTAGTCTTCAACTACTGGGTCAACGGGTTTACGTGTCCGAACCTTGTCGCTTGGTTCTAGAGCAAGCATTTCCGGCTCGCCGGTGCTCATGGCGCGATAGTCGATTTGCGCTCCCACTTCATCAATGAGTACATCTTCGACAACACCCCAAAGTTCTAGGTCTTCGTCAATTTCAACGAGGTCGCCGGGTTCGAGTTTCGCGGGTTCAACGGAGATTGTTTGATCGGAGAATCCTTCGAAGCTCTCATCGTCATCTTCACTATCCGAAGCGCTGTCATCGCCAGGCAACCAGGATTCGAGGATCTCTGGTTCTTCGACTGTCTTAGGTGCTTCATCCGCGTTCTCAGCGGGACCTTCTCCTTCTTCATGCTTGACCCAGTTTGGATGTGGCCCATCGATGATTTGCGCGTCCAGATAATCGTCCAGCAATGAAGGCTGCTCTTTGCCGTCGATGTCGATCTGAATGTCCGGCACATCTTCGATGTGTTTGATACCCCACCGGGTTTGAGAAGGCTTCACGGCTGTAACGAATGCTGGGTCAAACCCTGGTGCGACAGGATCTGGATTCGGTGCGTAGATGAACTGAGATTCAACCACATCGCCATCCAAAGTTGTGGCGAATCCTCGACCCTTCTTGCTGCGTGCCACAGTCGTTCCGACAGCGGCGTTTTCCCACATCATCATCGCGCCCTGAGGATCCAAACGGCCAACGGAGTATCGAGCACCGAAATTTGAGCGCATTTCGCCGTTTAGGAATTCGACGTCGGGACGCTGCAAGCCGAGTACCAGGTGAATTTTGGCTGTTCGTGCAAGACGTCCGAGATCTGAGAGCCATTCTTTGACAGGCGGTTTGCCCTTGTACCCTTGTTCAGCCCACCAGCTTTCAATGCGCTTCACCAGTGAAGCAACTTCATCGATGATAAGGATCAGCGGTTCGAAGTCATCCAACGAGGCCTTGCCGTCTTCGATCAGGTCATATCGCTCATCCATCAGCTTTTTGGCATCATGGATTAGCTTGATCTGATGCGGAACCTTGGCCGCGATGAACTCAACGTTGGGCCACCAGCGGAATCCAAGGAACTCAACGCGCTTTCCATCAACAACCCACACGCGAAGCCCTGCATGTGAGCATGCGATAGCCATATTGTGCAGGATCACGGTTTTACCTGATCCTGTGGGGCCAACAATCAATGCGTGCGACTGCAAGTAGGGACGCCAAGTAACGACCAAGTTATTTTCAGCTGCAGCGATAGGCACTTCAAAAGCCGTGTAATGGGAATGCGTGAGGATCGGCTTGAATGAGCTGATATCGATTTTCACCATTGAAGGTAGCTCCTTGCGTTGTTTGAATACGACGACGTCTCCCACGGTGTCCCAATGAGCACGCCAATGTCCTGGGACACGGGTATTGAAAATTCTCTCGACCCTGTTGCGCCGTGCTGCCATGGCGAAATCAGTGCCCTGGTGATGCTTCACAGTCACTTCTTCAACTCCGTCAGGGTCCGCCGTTGTTTCGACTTCCATAGGATCCTTGAACAATTCGGAGGCAACGAGCTGTGCTCGGGTATCGGCTGATTCCTCGCTGGTACCTTCTTGCTCAGTCTCAACGTCTTGTAATGAAGCCACTAACGTGAAGGGCTGCGGCCCTGGTTCGATTTTGATGGCCATGGCTGGAAACAACTTTTGCAGTATTGGTTTAAGAGCAAGCCCGATCACCAGATTTGCTCTGGTCTGTCCTAAAGGTTTGCCGTCCCAGGTCACTGGATTGTGATGGAAAAGCAGCACAGCTGGTTTGGGCAAAAGCGAGCGTGTCCATTTATCGCAGCGGATCAGTTTCCGGTCAATTCGTTTAGCACCGAGAGCGTCGTAAGTTCTCAGTACGAGCTCGTCCATGATGCGGTCTTTGCGACGGCGCCTCCCATGAAGTACGGACGCGCCAACAACAACTATGCCCAAAAGGCTGAAGGCAAGAGTTGCGTTGATCGAGTATCCAAGGATCTCTGCGACGGCCCACCCCACTATAGATGCGATGACAAGGGCGAGCATTCCCTGGGCGAATCGATATCGACGTGGAGGTAGGAGAGCGAACTCGTCCGGCGTCTCCAGCGCCATGGATGACATTTGATTTCTCATGCTCAGGGGATAGCCCTTGCACACTTCGAAATCGGTCATGTGAGAGACGAGGAAATCTGGAATTTCCAGCACTCCTACTTGACATGGTGTGATATCATCGAAACTAGGTTCTCGTAGAGGTTCTTTGATTCGATGAATCAGCACCAGCCAAGGGAGTTAGAGAAGAAAATCAAGGTATCCTGCCAGGTTTAAGGCATGGTTTTCCTCCCCAGCACGAGATGATCTGCCGGCTCGTTTCTTGCTGGCGAAACAGGTTACTTTCTACTAAAGGCCGTTTGGTCAGAGTGTTCTCGTGGATGCCATTAGTTGCATCCATATCTACTTACCTAGTTGCTCCACTAATGGGTTTACTGCGATCCCAACGGTGATTTTAGTTAGATCGGTGGGAGCCGAAACCAAGCTATGAACATCGTCAGGTCTCTAGAACCTGACGTAGGTCGTACCTAATTCGTCATCTAGGTAGTTCACTATTGCCATCACTGTTATGCACCTAGTTGCTGGCTTATGAGTACTGCGAGTTTGTATAGATGCTTGCTCCTAGGCAGAACAACAAGTAAGGCGCCCTCTTCCAAGAGGGCGCCTTTGTTGCGTTTCGAAGCTATGCGGGAAAGTGGTTATCCAATGAAATATTGATCGTCAGGTGAATCTGTTGGAGCGACTTCGTCAATAAATTTTGGTCCGTCGGAGAAGTCAGCCCAACTATTGACTAGCCACCCTTCACGTGTGTTGACGAGTTCGATTACTTTGTTGGCAGCACGGTATCCGTCGCCTTCTGCTGATTGGGTGACATGATCGAAAGAGACCAAGAATTCTGCTTTGTCGTCGGTCAGACTCAACTGAGAGATTTCTAAATTTTGAGCAGAAGATACTTGCCGAGTCTCTTGGATTTCGGTCCAGGCGCTGCCGCCATCTCCTTGGCCGTAGGTCTTCAGGATTTTTTTGGCGTATTGACTGGAGCACCATTTAGCTGCGCGGTCGATCCAAGCATCCGCCGAGGAATCTTGGTAGGACCAGGAGTAGTATCCCTCGACAAAACCGTGAATCGTCATCGTGATTTGAGGAGTAATCGGATTGGTGGGATCTACTTGGGGAGCTGGTGATTCCACTTCCCAGGTCATAGAAGGTTCTGACTGCTGCGAGTGATCTTTAGGAGCTACTAGCCAGATAAGCAGGAGAGCTGCAACTGCGCTTAGGGCAATAATCCATCCTCGCTTATTCATGGCCTTCAACCTCCTCAACGATTGGGGTTGCCGACTCAGGTATTAGGCTATAGCCGACCGGATTCTTTGGCAGCGGCACCTCGATTGTTCCTTTGGTAGTTACGGTCACCATTGTTTGTTGATCGATCATGATTCCAACCTGGTCCCATTTCCCTTGCGCAACCTTGCCCATGACGATGAGATCTCCGGGGGCTAAATCATCTGTTTGGCGGCCGGCCGCCCACGGGTCGACATATGGAACCCCGCGGATCTCTGCTTTCTGAGTTGCCCAGTAGACAAAGCCATCGTCGTCCCATTTTTTGAATTGTCGTCCGCCTCGGACATGAGAGCCACCTAGGCCTTCTTTCGCGGCATCGACTAAAGCACTGCGTACTTCGGTGAGATCTGCTGTTGAATTCGCAGCGAGTGATGTTGTTGCACCCATCGCTGGGCACTCGGTGTTGATCGGTGCTTCTCCACCAGGTGCACCTTTGAGCATCTGCGTGGCTACGGGTTCCCAATTGTCATACAGATCCGGGAATTTGCTGACCTGAACTGCCTGGGCAGCTTCCCCAAGGCCAAGCTGTTCCCAATTCTTTATTGCGAAGAGCCGCTTGATGAATTGTTCAGTGGAGTACTCCACCTGCATTAAGCTCTTCACCGGCCCCCATCCCTGTGATGGACGCTGCTGGAATAGCCCTACTGAATCATGATCATGGCCTGCCCCATCGTTTGGGTACCCTAACGATTCTGGAACTGTAGTATTCGCTAGAATTTTTCCCTTAGATTCCTGCAGTACGGTCATCAACGTGATCACCATAGCCCTGTCATTTCCTTTGAGCTTTCGAACGGCGCTGATCACTCCTGCAAGGTTTTTGGCTTGTTTCTCATCGGCCACATATTTTTGCCCATCAGCACGTCGGTATGTCCCTGCCAAACCTCCACCAGTCTCTGGAATTTCTTGCTTGAGTGAATCTGGATTTTCTTCTTGATTATTAACTGTCTGGACCTGTTGTGTCTCGTCAATTCCAAGATTCACTCCCTTCTTCTTCATCCATGGGATGGGAGGAGTCGGCTGCCCGTTAATACGAATCTCGAAATGTAGATGCGGGCCAGTGGCGTTGCCTGAAGCTCCCACATCAGAAATGTGCTGTCCCTTTTGGACCTTCTCGCCGACCTTGACATGAATACCCTTGGGCCACGAATGTACATATCGGCTTTGGACCCCACCCCCATGATCAATCGCGACCATATAGCCGGAATTTCCGCCAGTCGATTTGCCTGCAATTGAGACAACGCCGTCAGCCGCAGCCAAAATTGGGGTGCCATCTGGTGCCGAAATGTCCTGCCCAGAATGTACTTGAAATATGCCTAGAACCGGGTGTACTCGGCCACCATACGACGAGGTGAGTTTCCCTTTGAGCGGGTTGAGCCATTCGCCAGTGTAAGCCTGATCCGGGCTCACTACATTCGGCCCATCCCCAACCTGGCACTGGAGCCCATTGTCATTGTTCGTCCCCGACCCATTCTTGGCTGCTCCGCTGAAGCCGGCCACCATCACAACCGGGAGAATAAGTGCTGACCCTGCCAACAAGATGGCGATGAGGAGACACCCTATACCAAGACCAGCACCGGTCTTTTTAGCACTGTTATTGGTCATCTGCTGACTTTCACAGGCTCGGGAGTATGAGCAGCACGACGTTGCTCAGCTCGTTGTTTCAGAAGTTCTTCGTTGGCTTTATGCTTCGATACAACCTGTGCTGCAGTATCACGTGCCTTCTGAGCCGTTGCCAACTTGGCCTGAACGCGCTCACGCCGTTTCGGCATATGCTTAGCAACTTGAGCTGATCTAGTTGTCTTTGCAGCCATCTTGTTAGTCAGCTTCTCCATCTTTTCTGGAGTTGATGGAGTGCCAGGACGTTGAGCATCCTTTCGCTGAGCATTGGTCAGTTTCCGGTCGACACGATCCATCGATCGCTGGACACGTTCTTGCTTACGGTTCTTACTATTTTCAAAACGCTCCTCACGGCCTTGATAGCGGTCTACTTTTCGCTGCTTCAGGTCAGTCTTCAGCTGTCCTGAAGATACGCGCGTTTTAGCAGCGCTAACTGTTTTACCCACCTTGCTTGCAGCCTTTCCTGCCACAGTTGCTGCAGTGACTGCAGTGCCTACGCCAGGTACGCGTTTGGCAGCTAACAATGCTGCCGCTTTTACCTTTCCCCGTGCGTTACTTTGAGATCGACGCTCGTTAGTTTGCCCTGTGCCCGCAGGAGCGTCTTGAGGCATTTTTGATGGGGCTTCTTTAGACGCCTGAGCATCAGAATTTTGGCCAGCTGATCGAGTGGTGCGGGACATAGTCCTTGCGGATGCGACATTTGAAACCGTGTGAGCGGCACTGCGCACTTTAGAGATAGCGCCGCCAACGTTTACTGGCTGGCTTTGGCCACCACGGTCTCCGAGAGTGTTCTTCATCCGCTCAGCTAGCTTTTTAGCTCTTGTTACCAACCACGAACGGTATTTGAACAACAGAACAGCAGAAACAACGGTGAAGATCATCACGACCGTGAATTTGTTGCGTCCCAGAGGTGCCAGGAAATCTAGGAAGCCGACGATCGCTAGAAGGACAATGACAAAGAGCGCGAGGGCGAACCCAGTGAGGAACAGTCCGTAGAGGACCATGACCAGGCATTCCCAAAGGCCGCCTCGTTCGCCTCCAGGCAACAAACCGATGAGCAGCTGATACAGCAGAACACACGTGCGCCATGCAAGAAACAGGACCGCGCCGGCCAGAATGGCAAAGAAAACGATCACGAAAATTAGCATCCCCGAGAGCATCATGACTGATCCAGCCATCACGTCCAGAGTGCCGTTCGGAGTCTCTAAATAGGCTTTGGCCTGTGGGTCGCATTTAGAAATGGCATCACGAACGCGGGTGTCAGCACCGTCTCCAGTAGCTACTTCCTGGATCTTTCGAGTGAAGGTTTCCGCACATTTCCCATCGAGGGTTTTACCGAATGCTACATATTGCAGAGGTTCTCGGAGCATCACGTCAGTGAGTTTGCTACCTACTGAATCTGTGATGACTTGATTGGCCGTGAGATTATCAGAATTTTGCTCTCCATTAGTAGCGATGGTGATGGCTACTTCGTTACCTGCGTTCCGGAACTTATCGAAGGCTCCATCAGTACCGAATACTGAGTTCATCGGATTAGACAATGAGCCCATCAGAAGTACGAGTATTCCGATCGTTACGGCGATATTCATCAACGCGCTTCCGGCCTTGCCTCGCATCAGAGCAATACCGTAAACGGCGCCTGAAAGCGCCATTGCGAATCCGATGTAGCTGGATTTGATGGGAGACACGACTGCAGAGATGTTGTCGGAAATCCCCTTGACAGGGGAAATTAGCCAATCGACCCATGTGAACGAGAAGACAAAGTGGATCAACCACATCATCGTTTTGAAGGAACCCGTGTAGGGACCCCACAACAGATCAATAAACCAACCGTCGATGACATGGCGCGGGTGCCAAATATCTCCGCGGTCGACGGGAGTAGTGAGATACTTTTCTGCTGGTACGCCTTGTGAGTCTTTCAGCGAGCTCATAGGGTCGGCAGGGATCTCCCCCTCAGCTGGGGTACTGAGCGGAGAATCCTCACTTGTAGCTGCTGTCGAATATGAAGGAGCCGTCGCGGCTAAGGACGAAGGCGCGCCGATTGCTACGCTGCTGATGGCTAAAAGGAGCGCAAAACTGAAAAGCATGTAGAGGCGCTTCATTCTAGCCTCCGATTCGTGCTGCTTGTGGGGTGGTGAGGATGGCTGCAGCGATCTCAGGATCTGCTGGCAGAGTGACCTTTATTTCCCCGTGGTTACCTGACTGGTCGATAATCATCGCTTCGCCTTCTCGCCCAGGAACGATTTTTCCGTCGGCTTGCTGGGGCGAGAATCCGCGCACTTTCTCCACTTTTTCCTCGTCGTCGGGATCAAGCCCAAGAAAAGCTAGGCCCTTCTTTGCTTCTTCTTCATCGGTGTGGCGCATCAAGATACGGAACGGGATGAGTCCGCGTTTGTCTCCGAACTCGACTGGATCGTGTGAATCCATCCCAAGAACAGCTTTGGCCTTTCGCCCCTCGCGGAGGAAGGAGTTAACGATTTCAAGTCCCTGAGGATTGCTGGTGAGGTGGTGGGCCTCTGAAGCCATGAAAAGAGCAAGATCCGAGTCGTCTTCAAAGCACACCTGGTGAGCGATCCTAGCGATGAGCGCATACAAAGCCCGACCGTAGATTTTCTCCAAGCTGAGCTGTTTGAAGAGGAAACCTTGGCTGAGCTCTTCAGGAGACGGAAGTTCCAGACCATAGGTACAAAACACGATTCCCCGCGCATCTTTGTTGAGCGGTGGCAATGTCTCGTCGAATAAGACCCGGCCCTGCTTCTTCTTCGAGAAGGCCTGCATGGTACGTCCCAATCTCCGCTGTTCAGGATCATCTGTTTCTCCCTGGAGAAATTCGACGAGCTTTCCTAATGAATCGATCCCGTGCTCTTCAAGATGAACCGGATTGAGCATTTCGTTGAGGACGATCCCCATTTCGTCTGAGGGAGAGATGTTCATCAACATGGCAGCTAGGGACTCCACATGTGAGGCGCCTTCTTCAACACCGAAAACACGTAGAGGATCCAGAGAATACTTTGGTTCAACTAGGTTGATTGCGGTGCTTGGGATGCCCTTTTTATCTAATGCACCAGCCACGGAAAGCCACTCATGAGTCGCTGATTTATCGATCACCAGATAACGCCCACCACGTTCCGCAACGAATGCTGTGATCTTCTTGAGCGTCAAGGTTTTACCGGCACCGAGTTCTGCGACGACAGCGAAACAGCCAGACTTATTACCCATCACGGCGCTTTCGATATCGTGCAAAACGGGAGTACGCCGGCCGCCAGTGGTATTGATTCCCAGCATTGGTCCACGTTCAGCTCCCAATGAGTCAGAAGCGATAGGGATTGATGCTGACAGGTCATAACTGGTGGTGGGTGGCAACGCATATTCTTTGACAATTGGAGTCATCGGGGTGCCGATCATCATGGACTTCCACAGCTCTTCCATGAGCTTTGGCAAAGGGGCCTCGACGCCGACTTCCATCTGCTTGTAGAAGTCGATGATCTGCTTACCGTAGGACGTTACTTCCTCTGCTGAAGAACCACCGACGGCCAAAAGTACTGTCGGCGTTATGGAGACTTCTTTTTCATTGCGGCTCAGGGCTTGCTGGTACAACTGCAAATCACGCTGGTGGACATCGAGCTCAGCATTAGACCCCGTAACCGATTCGTCTGTTCTCTGATCACGCTGATCGTTCAGGCGTGATTCGTTAGTTGCATTCTGTTTCTTTGCTTCACGCGCATCGATCGTGGTGAATCGCCATACCCAATCCACTGGGAAAGCGAGTTGGTCAATGGCGCTCATCCACTCGCCGCCAGGGAATTCGAATCCACCGAGCGGCATGGAGCGGATAGCCAGGACCTGTTGGTATGAAGGCTCGGTGCTGGCTGCCACTTTGATGTAACGACGACGGAAGATACGGTCTTTGTTCTCTTCACGCGGATCAGTTTGCGCTCCCTGATCCATCCAAGGTTCAGGAATGATCTGTGCCTGGCCCTCAACCAGGGATTTGTCATGACCGTGCAGGCCGATAGCTTCGTCTAAATACAGCCCTCTCTGCATATGGTGAAGCGCCAGCCAGACATGTTCCTCTGGGGTGGCCGGCCGAGCACGGAACATCGTTGGGAGGTTTTTCAACGCTTGTGTACTCGACAAACTGCTGGATTCTAAAAGTTTCAGGTCCGGGGACATACCAGGAAGGGCTAGGGCGTCGTGGAACTTCCGACGCAGGACAGTGCCGTGACGACGCAGTGTCTCTTTGAAGGAAGAAGACTTCAACGGAATGGACAGCCAGAAAGTACGAGTGCCGAACTCGATGTCATCCCATGATTCAAGGGTTTTAGCGACTTCATGGAACCAGTGCGGACACTGCTCTGGGTCGACGCCTTCGATCATTGCTTCGACCATTGCTGAAGGGTCAAGAGATGCCGTGATGCCCATGAGCATTGATTCGCCGCGGAGGCTCTGGAATAGGTCCTCATGAAGCTTTTTGAGCATTGAGCGCTTTTTAAAGGGTGCGTATCCATATTTCTGCGGTTCTAACCGCCAAGTAGCCCAGACGGTACCAGTATCTGTGAATGCAAGATTCTCAGTGAGATCGGTATAGGGGAGGATACGCCTAGACATGATTGAGACTCCTTTTAGTGAGTGCCGGTTTGAGCAAGAAGATGCTTCAACGCGCTGGAAGCTTGTATGGGTGACTGCGAAGCTGACTGTTGAACTTCAGGCGGGGTAGGTTCCGGCAATGAGATTGGGGCCGGTTCGGGCACAAGCTCTTGATAGAGAAAAGTAGTGCTGCTGTTGATGAGCACGGTGCGTGCCCGTGCCCGAGCCGGCTTATCGAATTTCAACGGTTTCCCGCGGTATGTCCCCTGCCTGCTGAAGTACCGGGAGTTGATTGCGCCGGAGAACCCATCGAACTGTACGAAAGGGTTGCCATCGAGCTTTTCGAGCTTTCCTGCCAGAATTCCTGAGCCGAGGACTAGTCCAGCTGCGAGAAGCAGGTTGATCCCGAGGGAGTCAGTCCGCCACAGCGCGTAGCTTTTGTAGAGCAACATGCTGACCGCAGCGACTGTCACGATCTGAGCTGCCGTATAGGGTCCGCCGATGATCTTTTCACCGCTGGGAAGACGCCCGATCATAATCGGGATACGGACAACCCGGTAAAAGCGTGTGACTATCCGAGGAGATTCTTCTGACATGACGTGGCCTTAGCCCAAGGAACCTGAAGGGTCATCTGTTGCGTGGGTGATGGACACAGAATGCGCTGCAGAAGGCACGGTGCCCTCCACTTCTTCCTGAATGGTTGAGTACCCGCCAACGACATACCAGCCGATGACACCTCCCAAGACCATGGCGCTGAGCGTCTTGCCCCAAGACCCCTTGGACTGCCAGAACACGACGCCGCAGATGAGGATGATGATCACACCCACGCCGATGATGATTGTTCCTTTGCCCTGGTTGAACAGGGAGTTCACGGTTTCAAAAACGTTGCCGACGACAATGTTGGATGTCAGAGCACCGTTCAGTTCGTTGAGATTCATTGCTTTGGTTCCTTTCGTGGTGTCTGGGCCTTAGCGAAGGTTTCGTCAAGCCCAAGAGTGGAAACTTCCCATCGGCCGGCTCGTGCCGTGAGGGTCAGTTGGAAATCCCCGAGTGTCTCGGTGGTTTTGTTTGTCAGCAGCATGCGCGCGTTGACGTGTATTAGATCCCCATCAGTGGCCTTCTCTCCTGGTTCTTTGTCTCCGACCACATACTCGATGCGTGCGGAAGAGTAAGGGGCTGGAGAGATGGGAGCAATGGTTGTGCCTGGGGAAACGAAGCGCGTGAGGTCTCCGCTGCCGCTGAGATACGACTGCAGAAATCCTTCGACTGAGCTCGTGACGGCCTTATTAGCCGAGAGGTCTTTTGAGTAGCCTTCGAATTTCTTGCTTTTGGCAGCGGGGTGCGCCCTTTCGCTAGGAAACCCGAGAATCGATAATTCTTGGTTCTCTGCGGTGATGAGCAGCACGTCAAATGCCCTTGGCTGCCATTGTCCGGACGGGTCTTTTACTTCAACCGAAACAGTGACTCGGAACGTCGATTCGTTAACGAGCCCAAGTTCTGACACACTAACTTCTCTGATCTCAGAGCCCTTTTTGGGAAGTCGAAGACTGGTGGTCTGTGTATAGCGGGATAGCCGTGAGGCATCGTCCTTAGTCGCGGTCAACCAGGAAGAAACGAAACCTTGGGCTATCGACTGTGCTTGTTGAGCTAGGGCAGGTGGTACTCCTGGCTTTTGCTCAACTACCTGAGCTGCAGCCGGTGGGGACATACCTTCAGAGATTTGGTATGACACGAATGGGTAGGCCAATAGACCGACCACAATCAGACCTGACACCATCTTGTTTGAGATGCTGTGCCCCTGAGTCCAAGGTTCACCTTGGATAACTCCCGAAGCCTGCTGGTCCGCCACACCATCGGTTGAGTCCTTTTCGCGCTTGAACCGAGCGAAAATTCCAGCGTTTGGCTTCTTCGCTTTGCGTTGGGTTTTCATGGTCTTCCCTCCTCTCGGATGTATTCGGCTGCTTCTCGGCCGAGCTTCATTTCTTCTGACATCAGGAACCGTGCCAGTTCCTCTGCTGCCTCTGAACTGAATGGGCTTTCTAAGACATCGGCAACTCGTTTCTCTAAGCTCTCTTCGGCGTTGATGACCACTTCGCTGTGCTGAAAGAAGGAGTGGAGATTGTCCTCAAGAGAGGGCGAATTAGCATGCTCTGAGGCATCTCTAGCCTGATCTTTCATTGAGGTCCCCTGTCGAGATTTTCTAGTTCTGCCTATAGACAGCCCACTGAAATACCAAAAGCGGTCAAATGATTTTCAAAATTTTTTTCACTGCAAGAAGTACCAAGTCAGGAGCAGGAACTAAGAGTCAGAAGAGTGCAGCTTGATGGCTGGGATCCAGAGTGATCCAGATTCGAATCTAGGGGTGCTGAGGAGCGTGGATCATGACGAAAGGACGTGATCCACATGGGTACTATCACCCGAATCAACACTCGCTTGAACTTGGAATGGGAAGCGCAGCACGCGCATGAAAAGGCCGACCATGGCACCGCCGGGATTATCACGGGAGACGAGTATCTGGCTTTTCTCTCTAATAGCGACCAGGCGACTTTGCATGACTGCCTCCAGGACGCTGTGAGTGGTAACAGCACAGTCGAAAGAGCATTGCTGCATTACTTCCAGGGCATGGCTGTCAACGCGTCACGCACCTGCAAAGGACTGCGGTACCTGAAGAGCATTGGGCAGCAAGACGAAGCGCTGACCATCGCAGTCCATGCTTTATGGGAAACCATCAAGACATACCCGCTCCAGCGGACCTCCTCCGTGACTGGAAATCTGCAAATGGAAATGCTGAAAAGAATCACCCGGTCAGTCAGCGCGAAGCTGCCGCAGATCATGGCAGAGCAAACCTACGGTGATTTCGAAATCGCAGAATCAATTCATTCTGAAAGCTGCACTAGTGCTGCGGTGGAAGCTCATCCCATGGAGTGCCGTCCTCATGAAGAAAGCATTGGATCGCCATGGATTGAGGTCATGCGCGTACTTGAATGGTCAGTCAAGACTCACGCCTTAAGCGTCAGCGAAGCTAAGCTCCTCGGACAGTACACGTCGGCTACTACGAAAGAACGCCACAAGCTTGCCGATGAGCTGGCAATGAGCAGTTCCGAACTCAGCGATAAGATCTCAGTCCTCAAACGACGGTTAGCACGTCGTCTAGCAAGTGCTGGTGTCGAGCGAGGATCACTGATGTGAACCGTTATCCACGAATCCACAGAACCGGGTGCCCCTACTTATGAGAATCCCCCATGTTAATTAACTTAAATGGGCCTCTCATTTTGACGGAACTGACTAGGCAAAACATAGATCAGGCGTCACCGATTGCACGTGGTTAAGCGTCACCGATTGCACGTGGAAAACTTCCCTCACTGAGATGAAGCGTCACCGATTGCACGTGCTGCATCCCTGGAATCACGCGGATTAACTCCCCCAAAAAAATATCCACACCCACTGAAATACGGGCGTCACCGATTGCACGTGGATAACTTGCTCTATCCACAGAAAGTACTTCGCATCATGTCAACTGCAGCAGAGCTTATGACCAACCGCCAGCTTCGGCTAGTTGATTTGGCCTGTGACCTTGAGGGAGAACTTTTCTCAGGGCACTACGCTTCACGGATCATGGCGCAGCTCTCATTGCCCTATAAAGACCCCAAAGACGCCCCAGAATGGGTCCGGCGAAACAATGCCCTCACCCTTACTCTCACGCCGGGTCAGGTGACTGCTCAGGACGGGTCACGTCAACGCCTCTACCCATACGGAGTGATCCCCCGGTATTTGATGACCTGGATGACTACTGAGGCTTATCGCACGCGGTCGCGACAGCTCTATCTGGGCGACTCACTGACTCAATTCCTCGCCACTCTAGGAATGAATGGATCCGGCGCTTCCGGCCGACGAGTTCTAGATCAGCTGCACCGGCTAGCCGTCGCCAATATCAATATCGAAGATGTACGTGACCAGAAGTCCAGATGGAATATCACCGGAGAAAATTTCCACATTGCATCCCGTTATGACCTCTGGTTCTCAGCCAAGGACGTACCCAACCAGGAACAGCTTCTGGGGTCAACCATTACCCTGTCAGAGCAGTTCTATGAGGAAGCCATCAAATCTCCCGTCAAACTACACCCTCAGATATTGAGAGAGCTCGCGGGATCGGCAATGAGGCTGGATCTGTATGTATGGCTTTCCTACCGGTTACGAAACCTGTCGAAGCCGACTACTGTCACTTGGTCTCAGCTAGAAGCCCAATTCGGCTCAGAGTACAAACATCAGCGCCAGTTCAAAGCAAAATTTCTCGAGCACTTACGAGAAGTGCAGATCTTCTTCCCCCACAACGCAGTAGCGGCCCAAGTCCAAGGCTTGCGCCTGAACCGGGCCGCTAAGGTACTTACCTATTAGAGCGATGAATTACGAATACTGTGGGACATCAACTTTCAAATCCAAAGCGAAGAGGGATGAAATAAGTGCGCTGCGAGTTGGTGCGCCCACTTCCGCGCAGTAGACATCGTCGATCCATGCAACTTGGTCCGAAGTCAAGCGCAGCTGTATCTGTGTGCCTCCCTCTCCCCCGCCACGGCGCTTGCGCAAAGGAGCGGCGCCAGGCATCCCTTCGGGCAGGCCAGAAGCTACTACTCCCCCAAAGCAAGACGCCAACTTTTCTTTTGATACTCGACTAAGTGCACGGAAAAGTAGTTCTGTATAACTCTGCGACGCCGCGAGAGATTCTTTGCGCAGGGCCTTATATACATTGGCCGGCAAATAGACCGACGAGTGCGGCTGCTTCACATTGCGCTTCCGGGAAGACGGTGTACCCGCGGCAGCTTCCACCTCGACTTCCCTCGGAACCTCTTCCTGGACTGCGCGATCCGCTAGTGGTGGTGCCTTGCGTTTGGTTGGTTTTGGTGGCAGAAACCCTTTTAGTGAATCTGCAGGGTCCTCTGAAGCGCCTGGCTCAAACATGCCGCCCAAATTTTTCCTAGTCATTGCTAACCTCGGCTTCAATTTCCAACAGACGGGCAAAAATTTCACGTGTTAAGGCCGTGTATTCCTTTGCCAAGTTCCCAACATCTGTGGCTAGTAGCGCTTTATCCTCCTCGACAGCTTCACCGTTCTTGAAGGCAGCGAAGCGCTGTTTGACTGATTCCTCAACAGCGGGTGAAAGCTCATGGATGAGCATTCCCCGGCGACGTGAATCAACAGCTGCAGTTTCCATGTAGCGAATGCGGGTCTCGAAGACCGGTGCTGCCTCCCCCAGTGATTCAGTGAGGCGTTCCCGTGTCTGACGTGCAATGCGGCGACTTGCTCCACCGATGCCGAACATTACGGCCCCTGCTAGTCGAAGGTCGGGGTTGAAATGACGGGCACGCATGAATTTCTTGGCGGTGTTTTCAACGGCGTCAAGTGTGCCATCATCTGGCCGAGCTGGGATCACTAATGCTGAAGCCACACAGAGGGCACCTTCGGTGATCCATGGATCACCAGGCGGGGTATCAATGATGATCAGGTCGTAAGGCTCGGCAATTGCACCCAAGCTAGCCGACAGAAGTGAAGCGAAGGCCTCCATTGGAGCCTGACCCCTGGAGAACAAGATTCCTTGTAGGTCTCGAAGTTCCGCTCCGCCTGGAACTACATCCAGATTTGGGCGAACGTCCTTGATGACAGGCAAAGGGCGCCCCTTGCGAAGTGCATCAAACAGTCGCGCCCCATCCTCTTTGTCGTAACCAAGGTCGTTGTGCATGGCACCTACGGGATCAAGATCGATAATGAGCGTCTTGTATCCAGCGGCTGCAGCCTGACCAGCGACGTTGCATGAGCAAGAGGTTTTACCGACCCCACCCTTGTCAATGCCGAAGACTACGGCGCGAGCGATCTGCGTGATTTGCGGGGTGGTTCCAGCGAGAGAAAAAGAGCTAGACATGCTTCCTCCAAGAGATGATCTGACTTGAAGATCATAACACTATTCATAGGTAATTCAACAGTGGGGTAACTAGTTCAGAAGTAATTTCATATATATGTACATATCTATGTACACAACTGTTCATGCATTAGGTAAGCAACTAGGTAACATGACAACGAAGATCATAGTTTCATAACTATGCAGTAAGTAACGTGCTATCTATGTGGTCTACTAGCTGCCCTGTGGTTGATGGTTGAAGCGAAGCCAGTGGGCACTGAGTCAGTGGGCACTGTTGGCCTCAATCTACCGATCAGCATGCCTCCAACGGGGATTACTGTCCCTGCGCGCCAGGCCGCACTGAGGCAACTAGGCAGATGCTTACGAGCATCACGATGTGGACAACTAGGTAACAAAATGTTCAGTTACCTAGTTGCATCAATAGTTGCCCAACTAGTTACGTTCATATGTAAATATCATGCGGCCCGGGGATGCTTTTGGGGTTCCAGGGTGCTTTGGCTCAAGGCTGACATCAGTTATTCGAGTGGGTGCGGTTATATCTGCCGTTTTGTGATTCCAGGTCGCCAATCTTTGCCCATGTCGGGCGGGTGATCCTATGAGGGATGCAGGGTATGGCGTGGGTTCGCAGGAATTTCGCGCAGCAAACTGGGGGAGAATGAGGTAAAGGAAAATTCTATGGCAGGTTTTCTGTCAGCACTGGGCTACCTGTAAGTATCAGTCAGTCCGACGGGAGTAAGAGGATGTTTGTTCGAAGGATCACGAGTAACTCGGCGCATCGAGATCGTTGCGCTTGGTACGTTACTGCGGTGCTTCCTCGAAGCTCTGGTGGTATGTCCCCTTTGACGGCGCCTGCTGCTTCTAGCGCCCTTAGGTTGGCCCTTACGGTGTGTTCGTTTAGATCCAGGCGTCCAGCAAGCGTGGGAATGGAAGCAGGGCCTCGCCGCTGGAGGTCCCTGATTAGTTGCACTCGTGCCGCGGACCCAAAGGCATCAATTGCGAATTGGAGGTCTGCAGGGAGGCCTGTATCTATTTTGCGCGGCATGATCCCATCATGACTTTTCCTTGTGCTCATGACCAATAAGCCTAGATTTAAAATCTAGGCAGTGCTACCGTTTTCTTGTCAGATCATCCATAAAGAGGAGAATCCCAGTGACTACTGAAGTCACCAGCGAAGAGACCCAGAAGAAGCAGATGCCTGCGGGTCTTCCCCATCGCGGTAAGAACCCTAAGTTGCCGTCGCGCCGTAAAGGCTTTGTCGCCGCTGTATTGGCCATGGCTGTCCTCGGTGCATCTTTAGCCTGGGTGGGAACGAGGTCTACCGGAAGCCACCAAGTTCTGACGGTAAAGAATGACGTTTTTCGCGGACAAACTATCAAGCAGGAGGACCTCACTTCGCTGTCGGTGGAGGGGGAGCAGCCACAATACATCGATATCAATCGTCAAGGTGATGTCGTGGGTACTAAGGCTCAGACAAATCTGCTCGCCGGCACACCTGTGGTCGAGGGTTCGTTTGCATCTGCAATGCCGGTTCCTGAGGACATGAGCATCGTGGGATTAGGCCTGAAGCCTGCCAACATGCCAGGGCGCGAACTGGTGCCTGGTGACAAAGTTCGTGTAGTTCACACCCCATCAGGCGAACAGCTTACTGGCGATGAGACACTCAAAACCGTTGCGGCTGTCATAGAGAGGTATCCGACTGCCAGCGAAGATGCAGAAGGTAACAGCAACTTCATCGTAGATATTCGAGTGAAGAAGGCCGATGCACCGCAGATCGTTACCTGGAGTTCATCTGGGTTGGTGGGCATCGTGTTGGACGGTGAAAAGTAAATGGCTATGGTCACGCTCACCAGCATCGGTACGTCCCCGGGAATAACGACAACAGCGGTGGCCCTGGCAGTTGAATGGCCAAAGCCAGTCATCCTGGTAGAAGCAGACATTTCTAAGCCATCATCTGTGATTGCTGGCTACATGCAATGTCAGATATCAGGTAAGCGGGGACTCAGCACGTTAGCGGAAATTTCTGCCATGAGCTCTGTTGACCGAGAATCCATCCTGGGATCATGCGTGCCACTAACCAGCACGGGAGAAGATGAAGGAACCGAGAATCTACTCCTACCTGCGATTTCAAACCCGGAAGCTGGCCACGGTATCACCACCATGTGGGGAGAGCTCGCGGAGGAACTGACAGCTTTTGAAGCCTCCGGCTACGACGTGATCGTTGATCTTGGGCGTTGGACGGGAAGCAAAGACCGCCGCATTGCTTTGGCTGAACGTTCAGACGTTATGTTGTATGGTCTGCAACCTACATTCTCCGCACTTGCTGCTCTCGACTATGGGAAAAAGTCCATAGAACCTCTTCGCGATGCAGTAGGGAGGGGTGACTCCTCTTCTGCTGTTTTGTACCAGCCAGCTGTAGGCGGCTCTAGCACGCGGGAAGTCAAGAAGTTCCTCAACATGGGGATTTCTGGGGAAATTCCATTTGCTCCCAAGCAAGCCGCAGTCTTTTCACAAGGCGAACCTAGCTCGAAACGAATGATGATGCGTGACAGCTACATGTCAGCTATCCGTGCACTGCGAGCCAAGATCTTCAAAGATCTTGATAAGACAAGAGAACTGATCCAGGAGGAAAGCGATGCCGGATAACATTACTAGCGACTCTGACCAGGATCTCCGCTCTCTGCCATTTTTCGCTTCTGAATTGACGGCGCAGCCATCACTCAAAGTGCCCACTTCAGTGAAAGAACATCTCAATGCAGGACAGAGCGGGCGCCGTGCGGCGAAAGTCCAAAGTGAAGCCCGGGTAGAAGGCTCCCAAGAGTTCTCGGAAGAGAGCGAAGAATATTGGGAAACCATTCAGCACCTGCGTAGCCAAGCAGCAGAGCTTCAATCCCAGAAGCTGATGGAGCGTCCGGATCTCGATAACGACGCCCGTGAGCAAATGGGACGTCAGCACATTAAGCAGGTGGTACTTGATCACGTCAAGCTCCAGATCCGGACCCACGGTCAAGAAGGCAGCTGGAGCGCACGCACGCAAGAAGAAATTGAACGTACTCTGCGTGACTACATGTTCGGGTTGGGGCCATTCCAGAAATATGTCGATGATGAAACCGTAGAAAACATCACCGTGAATGGGTGCGACGAAGTATGGACAGAGCACGCCGGGGGCGAAATGCGCCGCCAACCGCCTATTGCGCCAAGTGATCGGGTGCTGGTTGACGATGTTCAATTTCTTCTCAACCGTAAAGAAGAAGAAGCCCGCCCCTTCGACCAGGCCCATCCAGACGTGGACGCCGATCTCATGGAAATGGTTCGCCTTGCGGCCGTTACAAAGCCCGTAACGACGCGTCCCGTAATCGTGTTGCGCGTTCACCGATTCCTCAACATCACTCTTGACGAAATGGTGCAAATGGGAAACCTTACCGAGTCCGCAGCACACTTCCTCCGTGCAGTGATTGCTGCCAAACGTTCGGTAGTTTTCAGCGGCTATGCGGGTGATGGAAAAACTACCATGTTGCGAGCAGTCGTCAATGAATTCGACCCCTACGAACCAGTGATCACCATGGAGATGGAACGAGAACTTCATCTCCATCACCTATCTAGCCGCGCTGTTTCCCCAATTTCGCTTCAGTATCGTCCCGCAGGCGAGGCCGGTGGCGCCGGCGAGTATTCCATGTGGGCCGCCAGCCGTAAAGCGCTGCGTCTAAATGCTTTCCGATTCATCGTGGGTGAAGTCCGCGGTGACGAAATCGGTCCCATGATTCGAGCCATGCAAACCGGAGCGGGAAGTCTTTCAACTGCACATGCTGAAGATCCTGAAGATTGCGTAGAAGCCCTCGTGGGCCTCGCTAGCCAGGAATACTCCGAAGAATATGCCAAGCGCCAGATCGCTCGTCATATCGATTTCATCGTGCAGCTCAACCGTGTAGAGCAGGAAGACGGAAGCAAACTTCGAAAAGTAACCCATATTACTGAAGTACTGCCACACGAAACTCATGGAGTGACTACCTTGGACCTCTTTCACCTGGATGAAGAGGAAAACGACGAGCACGCGAAGTTTCTTCGCCTTCCAAGCGATTCACGCATGCGCCGCCGACTCGCGCGTCACGGTTTGAAAGAAGAAGTTTTGAGGAGGGGATTCTAATGCAACAAATGATGTTCCCACTTGGGGTTTTCCTCCTGATTACAAGCCTTGGTTTAGCGGTCGCATATTTGCTGCTTCAGCCTAAAAAGAAGCTCAAGACGGTAGCAGTTCCGGCGCGTTTCCAGTGGGTGAACACGAAATTTTCGAAAGCTGAGAAAGTCCGTACCGCTGCTGCATTCGGCGCAGCGGTCATCCTTTGCATCTTTACCCGTTGGTTCCCTGCTCTTATTCTCTTTCCGCTCGCTGTGCTTACAATCCCAGCACTGTTCTCGAACCGCGCGGATCGGCTGGTGATGGAACGCCTGGAGGCCCTGGAAGCTTGGACTCGTTCGCTTTCGGGTCTCATCGGGGTTGGAACTGCGCTAGAAACCGCGTTGAAGGCTTCGCTTTCAAGTGCTGCAGAATCCATCCGCCCGATGGTGAAACGCCTCATTGCGCGACTTGAAGGCGGGTGGATGCTGAAAGATGCCCTCGAATCATTTGCTGATGAAATCGACGACCCAACAGCTGACATCATCATCATGAATCTCATGCTTGCTGCTGAACAAAGGGGAGCGGGTCTAAGCACCGCTCTGGAGAACATCGCTGAAAGCGTGCATGACGAAATCAAAGCACGTCACCAAATCGATACCGATCGCTCCAAGACCCGTTCAGATATCCGGATCATCATCGTGGGCGTGGCAGTCATGCTCGCCATTATGCCCTTTATGCCGATGGTTTCTGAGCCCTATAAAACTACAACAGGTCAGATCCTGTATCTAGTGTGGGTGGCGTTGCTTTGCTACATCGTGTACGGGATGTACCAGCTGGCTAAGCCATACCGTGCAGCGCGACTCTTAGGAAGGACAACCAAATGATACTCATCATTCTTGGCGGTGCCCTCATTGGACTAGCAGTTGCTCTATTGGCTGCGCCTCTATTTACTGCGAAACCAAAATTGGCAGTAGCTATGGATAATTTCGGTTCCGAAGTCCTCATCGACAAAGAATCTAAATTGGCCCCAGTGGACTGGAAGAGCAAGATTGGGCTTTGGGGCATGAAACTTCCACCGGTCCCAATGACCCCAAAGGTCTCCAAAGAAGACTTGCAACTCATTGGACGCACGGAGCTAGATCATTCTTTCCAGAAAATGCTATATGGCTTTGGGATTGCCGGACTTGCAAGTATTGGAGCCATTCTCTTATCTATAGCTGGCATTGAAAACACCATGTTTCCTTTGCTCGTGGTCGTCGCTTTTATGATGGGACAAGCTGTGCCGGACCGTCGAGCCCGCACCATGGCACACCATGCTCGTAAAGAGTTCGGTCGTGGTGTAGGAAGCTTCATCGAGCTCGTCGCTACTGAGGTACGACGTGGGGCCCATGTCACGGCAGCAGTCACTAGCGCTTCTACAATCAGTAACGATTCGTGGGTCTTCGTTCGAATCAGGCAAGTTCTCACCAGAGCTCAATACCAACAGCAGCAGGTATGGGATGCACTTGAAGAATTGGCTAACGAGATTCAAGTCCCGGAACTCTCGGAGGCAGCAAGAATTGTAAGACTAAGTGGAAAGGACGGAGCCAGGATCTATGAAGCACTACGCGCTTCAGGCAAGAATCTCAGAATGAGAGCCCTTGCGGAAGAGCACGAACAAGCCAACCTAGTAAGCAACAAGATTTCAAGACGCGTGCAGGCAATCGTGATGGTCTTCCTAGGAATGATCCTCACCGCACTCTTTATCAATATCTCTAATTCCCCTTTTTGAAAGGAAATAACAATGCGCATGACAATCGCAGATAAGGCAGCTCTGGCAACATTGACCGCTGTAGCTTTCATGACCTCACAGCTCAAAAGTGTTGCTCCGCGCAACGAACGAGGCAGCAACGATACCTCCAACTTCAGCTGGATCTGGATCGCTGTAATTGTGGCAGCTGTTGCAATTTCCTTCATGACTGGCAAAGCCCAGGAATGGATGGAAAAGATCAATCAAAGCGCTTGGTGGTAAACCACAATGATTCATGCACCCAAGAATCAGTGGCGTTGTGAGAAAGGGAGCTCCAACGTTGGAGGGTTCGCCTTTCTCCCAGTCCTCTTAGTGCTGATTTTTGGAGCCATCGAATTCGGATTAGTAGTCAACGCTGATCAAAAAGCTCATGCAGTCGCGGCGGCCGCTTACAATGTCGCCCGATATGAGGGATCTACGGCCGCAGACGGCCGCCGCGCTGCTAATGAGCTACTAGCCAGATATCAGATGGAACTCCCGTCTGATGCAGTTACGGTGACCCGAAGCGCAACCGAAGTTCGAGTCAGCGTCCGTGCTCGTTCTGACTCCATGATTCCGTTTCATGACGGATGGAAAATTGACCAGGAAGTGTCTGGCCCGACGGAAAGGATCATTGCACGATGAAAGATCTTTTCAGGAATTCCGAACGCGGCAGCCAATCAGTCAGTGCTTTCTTTGCAATACCGATGATTTTCCTATTTTTCATGCTCATCCTTTATGCAGGCGTTATGGGGTCTGCGAAACAGGCCGTGCAATCTGCAGCTAATGCAGCTGCTCGTGATGCATCACTTGCTCGCACCTCGAATTCTGGTAAAGCCGCGGGGATACAAGCAGCCACCCGTGTAATGACACAAGGTTCAGTCAATTGCGATTCGGTTGATGTTGACGTGGACACCTCACGATTCCAAGCATCTGGCACTAACTTCGGCAGAGTTGATGCAACTGTGACATGTGACGTTGTCTTTTCTGGAATCAAGATTTCCGCTATTCCAGGCATTCAAAGCACTACAGCACACGGTACGTCCCCTGTCGATTCATTCCGAGAAAGGTAAGCGACTAACCATGAAAGCTAAATGGTGGCAGAAAGAACGAGGAGAAGCCCCAGTGATCCTCATCTTCGGCATGATTCCAGTGCTTCTTATCGTCATTGGCTTGTTCATGGAGAACGGGGCGCTCATCAACGCTCAAGAACGAGCAACCTTGATCGCACAGTCAGCAGCACGTGCCGGAGTTAATGGTGGAATCACCGCTGATACGTCAATAAATACCGAACTGGCTAGGCGAGCAGCGCAGAAATACCTAACTCAATCTGGGGCAGAAGGTAGCGTGGCTGTACAGAACGGGAAAGTAACAGTTCGCGCTGTCATCCCCTATGAACCAAAATTCCTGCCTATCGGAAACAAAGAAGGCGTAGGAATCGGCGCAGCCAGAGTATTCAAGCCAGGACAGTAGAAAGCATGAAAACCATGAAGACCAAATACATGATTACCGCATCGACCGCTGCTTTGGCCCTACTCCTTGCCGGCTGCAGCCAGACTACTGAACCAGAGGGCGGTACGTCCCCAAGCACCAAACCTACGGCGAGCGCTTCTGTTGATTCTTCGGCCAGTTCTTCGCCGGTGGCTTCAGAAAGTGAATCGGAGAGTGGTTCGGGGGAGTCGAATGGTTTTGAACCGGTGACTACGAAGCCTGGTCCGGATGCATCGGTGGATGCTGCCTTCGAGACTTTTGACCGGCTTAATGAAGTCAGCAACAAACAGATGCATGTTAAAGATACATCGACCGAGGACCTGGCGAAGTTTGCTGTTGGGGATGCCCTAAAAGCGACTGTTGACTCGTTGAAAACCATCAAGGCGGAGAACGATAAAGCTACAGGAGATGTTGAAGTAGAGCAGATTTCTGGCTATTCCGCGTCTGTGACTGAGGGCAATAAAGAACTTGAAGATCACTACGTGTACTTGGAAGTATGCAATGACACCAGTGACACGGAGTTCACCTACAAGAACGGAAAGCCTGTAAAGAAGCCCGAGTTGCCAAGGGCAGTACTGGATGTCCAAGCTAAGTACGACACCAAGCTGAAGCATTGGGTCGTGGGCAAGATTGAGTTTAAAGATGGTGGCGTCCCATGTTAACCAAACGCATCACTGCAGTCTTTGCTCTCATAGCATTTTTGCTTGTACCTTTTGCAGCAAATGCCAGTATGGCGCCGATGATTAAACTTCCCAAAGGTCTTATCTGTGATCTAAAAGGGAACTGCACCTCTGAAGAAAAGAATAAGGGCGACGATGGTGATGGGACGAAGACTCGCCCTATCGGTAACACGGAGAAGCCTAAGGGGAAGAACAAGGGACCGTCGAAGTGCGAGAACACCCATGGTACTGAGATTCCCTGCTCTGATAAGGAGCGGGGCGTGTGGAATTCGGGGGATGAGTGCTATTGGAAGCTGAGTGATCGTCAGAAGGGGCCGCCTCCAGGTAAGGATCCGTCGAAGGGTGCTTGGTATGAGTGTTCGCCTGCTCCCAAGGATTGCTCGCACATTGATAAGGATGATTGGGTTGCGCTGAATATTTGCGAGCAGAGCGCAAGTTTCTATTCCCCTCGTATGGAATGGCGGGACTCGCCGCCTCCTGGTGTTGACCAGTTGACTCCTCCTCAGGCCGCGAAGCGGTTCATTGATACGTTCCAGCTGGAGGGTGTTGATTTCACTTCTACGATCGCTAAGAAGGATTCTGGTGCGGTGAATTTGCCGGTGTGGTTGTGGGTTCCTGCTGAGAATCAGAAGCCGTTGAATTGGGGTCCTTATAAGCGTTCGAAGACTCTTGGTGGAGTAGCGATTACTGCTGACGCCAAGGTGACCAATGTGAAGTACTCGATGGGCGACGGGGGATCGGTGTCGTGTAATGGTGCTGGGCAACCATGGGTGAAGGGCTCTGGCCGGACGGATTCTCCGAGCTGTGGCTATAGGTACTCGAAGATGAGTCCTGGCGATGGTTCACGGCCTTATGAGATTACTGCTCGTGCGACGTGGAAGGTGACGTGGACTGGTGGTGGTGAGTCGGGCACGGTGACGACATTTACGGAGTCGACTGGTAATGGTTATGTTGGTGAGTTGCACGTGCTTAATAGCCGGGATTAGTTTGTATCACCGGTAGGGTGTTGTTTGTGGGTCTGGTCTGGAATTGCTTGATGGGGGAGTGGTTCTAGGCCAGACTTTTTTGTTCCTGCGGCGCCGGGGCTGGGGCTGAGCTCCGCACGCAAACAGCGAGATAATTAGTCGGGGAAGTAGCTCATAATGTTGGTATGGATATCGAGCAAAAAGCTGTGGGAAGAGTCAACGACGCAATTTTAGATTGTGACCATCTTAAGCCGTATATCGCTTCTATTGACCGAGTCCCGCTTACTGACGGGCATATTGATATTCATTCATCGCAGGATCATACGAAAGCTACGTTCGTTGGCCGCGTCAATGTGCAGGTCAAAGGGCAAACGGTCAAGAATTTAGACCGATATAGCAAAACATTTCCCGTTAAGAGAGTTGATCTTGAGGGATATCACAAAGAAGGTGGGGTTCTGTATTTTGTAGTCTTCATGGGGGAACGCGGGCAGTCCCCTAAAGTCCACTACAAGGTGCTGACACCTTACGGTATTGACGAGCTTCTTAGGAATATGAAACCCGCGCAAAAGTCGAAAACAATATCGCTGAAAAAACTTCCGGCGGATCCGGGCAGGGTTGAGAAGATCCTTAATGTAGCGCTGCAGGCTAAACGAGAAGTTCCTGGTTCTCAGCTAGATGCAGGACTGTTGGAACGTATCACCACGCTGAAGCTCTACACCGACGGCAACATTCCATTCGATGAGCCAACGATCCTTGATCGTACTAATCAAGACTTCACGATTGAGTTTAGGACTGCTGGAGGAATGATCGGTGCTCTGGACGGTCAATTCGAATTCGTTCCTGAAGAGTACATGAGGCGACAGGTAGAAATTCCGGTTACATGCGGTAATTTCACTTTCGAGAGACCGTTTCGACGAAGGATTGATAAGTACTTGACTGAGGTTGAGCTCAGTCCTGGTCTGAAATTGGTTGTACCGGATACCAATGAGTCCGAGGCAGTCGGCTCTGTTTCGTTCACTACTCAGCGATACTTGGAGAGCAGGTATAAGGACCTTGGATTCTTGATGGAATGTGCGGCTACCGGAGAGATTCGGTTTGGAAAAGCAGTCGCTCAGATTCAGGTTAATCAATTTCTTGACGACCATGAAGAATTGAAGTCCCACTTCAGATTCTTGACTGAATTGAGGGAGCTCGTCGTTGGTGTGCACGGTAATCCTGAGCTCGTGGAACTGGAAGCACTGGACCAACGAAGAATTCAGCAGCTAGGGCACCTCAAACCGATGCTTTTGGAAGAGGTGGAACGAAAGCAAGAATTCGACAGACCAATGCGCCTTAGACAGCCTCTTGGGGAATGGAACATTGAGCTCGTCTTTCTTGAAGGAAAAAAGCCAGGGGAGTGGCGTTGCGTTGATCTATTTAGCAAGGAGCTTCATCCTTGTTTCGTTAAGCATGATCTGGATGCTCCCGAGGATGAACCAGTTGCGGTGAGAGTCACGCCCTATGACATTCTGGAGGTCGAAGAATTAGGAAAATGCCTGAATCTAAATCTCGAACACATCGTGGAGGCATACGAGCCCTTTGCGATATATCCGCAGAGCAGAGCGGAAGCCAATCAAACGGTGCTGAAACTCATCCATTGCGCCGATAAGCACGAATGTCGAAAAAGCGAGTTCCTTGATGCAGCTGCTCGCCTGAACGAATGGCTGATAGAAAACGAAGGAGAAGAGCCTCTGCATCTTATCAATCAGCTCCAACTCAAATATCGGAATTCACAATTGGGCGAAGCAGACGTGAGAAAGCTCCGAACAATAAAAAGAGAAGCTTCTCGCAAGACCAACGCGCCGGCATCAACGATTGAAGTCGCCTGTGCAATCCTCATGCAGGACTTCGACGAAGCGCTAGAGTGCTTTGAACTTCTCAACGATGAAGAGCAAGAAAACATGCCAACATGGCCGATCTGGAACCTGATGCCTGCAGAAGATCTCGAATCTGTCCCTGATATTGCGCAGTGAGCGCCGGCGCCTCACCAAGAAGATGGTGCGGTGCCGACGCTCAAGTAGCAAAGAGTGATTAATTGCCTTCTCGTTGCACTGTTACCTCGCCGTGCTGAATCAGCCATTGCTTATTGAAGGGCACGTTGTATCCATGGCCGAGGGTGAATGTTACCGTCTCATCTTCTGTTTCAGTGATGAGAATGGGGTGCAGTAATTCTGTTCCCCTGGCGTGCGTCATGATGTCGCCTGCGCGAAGCGATTCAACCGGTAACTCGACCTTTCGCCAGAGGGGGCCGGTAGTGTCGGGAAGATCCTTTGTCCGGAACTCGCCAGAGCGAAGCTGAACAAACTGCGGTTGGTCCTTCAATTTGTACTGCGCCCAAGACTCCTTAAACCGTCCGCTGTAGTCTTCTTCGCTTTCACCTGGTTTCCGTGCAAAGAACCGTTGAAATGACTTCTGACTCGGCGGCAGTGGTGGCATATGCAGTCCCAACTCGTTGAATGGCGGCATGAGTCGGATCTCTTGCGCCAGGTCATAAAGCTTCATTGCATATTGATGGAACTGGACCGCTAGCAGTATGTCCCCGGCATCTCCGGTGGTCGGATAAGTGAGCTGGGCGTGGGCATCTCGAATGAGTTGGTCGGCCCAGAGCCCCTCGGCAATGGGAACGAGAACTTCTGATTTTGCGGTGTAGGCCGAGAAATTCTTTTCGTGGGATGGCACGTAGGAATCGATAAACGCGTTGGCTAGTGAGTAGCGGATCTGGCGAGCCGCTCGCAAAGCGGTTCCGGACTCCCAGAGAACCTGAGCAAAATCCCAGAGTTCTTCAGCGGTCCTGAAGCCCCAGACAGCAGTGACGGCTAAAGCTGAGAGGCTACCTCGTTCATCTTGAACTTCAGAGTCCGGGCGCAACATCGAAAGCCGCTCGGCCAACCTCATGAGATTGTGAACGAGGGAGCGGGCTTGCTCTTCTTTCACTTCAGAATAAATGTCTTGGAAGTAAGACTCAGCTTGAAATACTTGAGTTAGAACTTGTGCGATGTTGCTTTCAAGCACTCGACGTTGCTGATCCGCAAAGGGCAGCGATTGATCCTGGAGGAACGCTAAATGAGAATCAACTTCTAAATATGGGTCCTGCGGCTCTTCGTCCGAACCTCGACGATGCGCAGAATAGGAGTGCCAATCTCGTGCATCCTCATCCCACTTTTGGAAAGGGGCATAGTCAGCGCCATGCTCCACATGTAGATAGTCCAAAAATTGGGTGATGCCGGGCCGACGAAAATTAATCGTTACTTGTGAACGTTTCGGATGCAAGGGCTCACCTGGTGAGTACGCATTCCATCGCTCGACAAAACCTCTATCGATCAGTTCCAAAAGGGTACGGTTGACTGTAGCTGCGGGGATCTTTGTGGCTTTGGAGATTTCTTTTCCTGTAGAAGGGCGCTGCTGCTGCACGAGCCCAACCATTACCTGCTCAGCAGTATCGAATTTAGCCATAAATTCACAGTAGCGAAGAACTCCCAGATATTCCATATGCAGGTTTTAGAAGATCATTATTGAGTTTTGCCTAACCCGATCGATAGACTGGAAACAGGAGATGGAGGTAATCAGCATCTTCCTGATTTGGAGATACTGGTTTTTGGCGTCGGCTCCTTTCATAAAAAGTTTTGCAACCTGTGACCGGTTTTCACCCAGAGAGGGGCTATCCCCTGATGGAAGGCGTTGTTTGCGTTTCACAAGGTGGTACGTCCCCCTTGGTACAAGGATCGAAGATTGAGGTCAACGATGAAATTAGTTAAAGGCCTAGCGGCCCTCATAGTCCTTCTTGGGCTCATTGCGGGTCTGCCATTTGCTCTTTTCGCTGCAGCCGGCAACCCACTAGAACGCCTGCCCGATATCCTTCAGCTAGCATCGCGCCCAGACTACGGGCTCATCATCACGATGAGCACAATTCTCCCGCTACTTGGCTGGGGCTTCTGGCTCTATTTCATGCTCTCGGTGCTGATGGAGCTGCCAGCAGCCATCAAGGGGATCAAAGCCCCACGCATCAAGGGCTTCGGCTCCGCCCAAGGCATCGCCGGGGCATTGCTGGCAGCCGTGATCGGCATCTTCGGTATCGCCGGCCCAGCCAACGCCGCGACGGTAGACACCTCCATGAGCAGCCACACGGTGATCTCTGCTCCGCAAAAATCCGGCAATGTCACCATCGACCAAAAGGCAGCTGCGACCGCAGCACAGAAAACCGACGGCCCGGAAACGTTTAAACACACTGTCCAATCAGGCGATACGCTCTGGGGACTGGCAGAAAAGCACCTCGGTGACGGCGCAAAGTACAAGAAGATCCTGGACTGCAACCCAGACATCACCGACGCCGACGAGATCTACGCCGGCACCACCATCAACATCCCCAAGATCAAAGCGTCCGCTGCGAAATCCGCACCGAAACCTGTCAAGACAGCACCCACCAACGAGTCCGTTCAACAGACCCAGAAAGACACCGCAAGCTCCTCTGAGCAAGACCGCGCCAATAAAGACGTCTCCGAGGCACTCAGCGCTCCAGCACCTGTTGCTACCCCAGAAGTGCAGGCCGCAGACGAAGCTCCCGCTGTTGAAAACTCCGAGGGCGATCAAGCAGATGACAGCTTCATGGGCAATCAGCTGCTCCAGACCGCTACCGGCATTGGTGGCCTGCTCGCAGCAGGAATCCTGGCACTACTAGGCCGCCGCCGCTTGCACCAGCGCCGCATTCGCACCGCAGGGCAACGCACAGAAGCAGTGAGCGAAACAGCCGCGCGAACCGAACGCGAACTACGCGATGTCGAAGACCCGCTAACCCAAGCCACCATCGATGCAGCACTACGCTTCCTCGGATCCTGGGCCAAAGAAAACGGTACGTCCCTCCCCAAGATCTTCTGCCTCCGTGCAGCCACCGGCAGCTTGACGTTCTACCTCTCAGAAGCCGCAGAACTACCTGCGCCGTGGACTAAAGACGACGTTGACGGAACGGTATGGAGCCTAGCTCCTGACGACGTACCAGACGCCGAAGAAGGCAGCGAAGCACCGTACCCGGCCATGGTCACTTTGGGCGAAGACACCAAAAACGCCCAGATCCTCGTCGACGCCGAGTACATCGGCGCCCTCGGCGTGGAAGACCACCACAACGGAACCAGCCACGAAATCCTCACCGCACTGGCAGTAGAGATGGCCTGCAGCCCATGGGCCGAGCAACTGACCCTGAGCCTTTGCGGAGTTGCAGATGACCTCCCATCAGCCCTCGGCACCGGACGAGTCACCAGCTACGAGAACATCCCAGAACTGCTGACCATGCTGGAAGGCAAAGCAGCTGACGTCAAAGCTGCCATGGAAGCCGCCGGTACCGAAACCATGCATCAAGCAAGGGTGCTCTCTGGACAATCCTGGATGCCAGAAATAGTCCTACTGGGAATTGAACCAACCGACCGGCAGCGTCACCAACTACTGAACCTCGTTGGCCAGATCCCGCGCCTGGGCATCGCAGCGATCACTGCAGGCTTCACCATGGGCGACTGGAAGCTCAATGTCGACGATGACGGCTATGCCACCCTCGACCCCTTGGGTCTGTCGCTGAAACCACAGAAGCTTGACCAAGAACAACAGCAAGCTGTGATGGAACTGCTGGCCAAGAGCAGCAAGCAGCCACAAGCACCAGCAAACGGTACGTCCCCTCAGAAGGAATTCAACGACGAAGAGTTCGTCGTTGAGCTTCGCGCCGTCCCCGAAACAGATGAAACGCTCGTTGAGCCTGGGACAACTGGCCAAGCAGAGACGGAACAGCAGGAGGTCCCTGCAGAACCAGTTGGCTCCGAACAGCCGGAAGAAGAGGCCTCCTCACCTCAGATCGAAGCAACCGATGCCATCGCACAGGAACACGAAGCTACCGAAACGATTGCGTCTGCAGCCGACGAAAACGCGGAAAGTCCAGATAGCTCACTAGAGCCAGAGGCTCTAGATGCTGCTGGCACAGAAGACGCGCAGACTACCGTCAGTGACGAAGCCAAACCAAGCCTGGAGATCGTCAAAGACCAGGAGTCTGCAGCTGTTCCCGCAGACGGTATGTCCCCTGTAAACAGCGGCGAGCTCGATAACCCTGAAGCTGAGCTGGATTCAGAAGCCCAGCAGCTATTGGCATCCCTCGCTGAAGAAAAGGTCCCAATGATCCGTCTTCTGGGCACCGTCGATGTCCTCAATACACGGGGCAAAATGCCGCTTTCGCCAAATAGTGGAAAAGAATCACCAGGTACTGCAGCCCGTTGCATCTCACTACTGGCCTATTTGGCCATGAATCCAGGGGCAACCACCGAGCAGTACAACGAAGCCTTCTGGCCAGGAACACAACCTTCAGGAGCCAAAGGCGCGCAGAACCGCAACAAGCTGGCCAACCTCACCCGTGACTATCTTGGCCAGGATGAAGATGGCACCATGCTCTTCCCGCACGCCCGCAACGAGCGATACAGCCTCGACGAACGAGTGATGTGCGACTGGACTATTTTCACCAAGCTCATTGGGAACAACGTTTACACCGTTTCCCTGCCTCGACTCATCGCCGCCATAAAGCTGGTCCGCGGTGCACCATTCGAAGGGATCCGCCCGAAGAACTACCTCTGGAACACCGAGCTGCACACCGAAATGATTGAACTGATCACGGAAGCAGCGCACGAACTAGTAGACCGCGCCATGGCCATGAAGAACCCAAAGCTTGCCCGCCTCGGAGCCACCGTCGGTCGTACCGTCGACCCTGCCAACGAGCAGGCCTGGCGAGATGCGTTGAACGCCGAGTACATCGCCAAGAACCGCAACGCGGTCCAAGAAATCGCTGACAAGTTGCAGGACTACCTGGGCGCCTACGGAGATGACGATGAGCCAGCTGACGAGACTCAAGAGCTGATCAACCAGCTGCGAGAGGTTGGATATGTCGCCTAACCCCGGAACCCCAGGCACCAGCCGTGGTGCGGTGGCCTTCATGAAAGCTGAAGCAGCGCGCATGAAGGCCAGTGATGGTATGTCCCCGGCCGTAATCATTCCCATCAGCGTTGCCTGCACACTGCTCCTGGTACTGCTGATGCAACAGACCATCCTGCTGTACCAAATGCCGGCCATGGCACTATCGCTAGTTTTCGGTGCACTGATCAGCATCAAAGACCTCAAACAGCGGCGGATCCCAGATGCCTACACTCTGCCTTGGACCGCAGGGCTCCTGGCAGCCTTAGCCATGGTCATCGTCTTAGTGCCCCAAGGATGGTCTATTGCCGGGCAAACCCTGGCTCTTACCGGCGTACATGTCGGCTTCTACGGCCTGCTGCTTCTCGGCAAGGCCACCAGCATGGGAGACCTCAAGCTCAGCTTGCCACTCGGCCTACTCCTAGCTCCCTTAGGCCTCGGCCCCATGATTTGGGCTGTCGCCCTGGCCGGAATCACCGGGCTGATCCACGGTTTGGTACTCAAACGCCAAGGCCAAAGCTCATATCCGGCAGCTCCCCATATGGTGGTTGCCGCCCTACTTGTTTCCACTCTGGCGATCCTTGCCGAGCTTTCTCAAGTACTTCTCTAACCCAAGGACGAGACCATGGACAATGAAGAGCAGCAACTAGACGAGCTATCCCAAAAAATCCTGGACTTCGAAACCAAGCACTGGAAATACGCGGGCGCCAAAGAAGCGGCTATTACCGAACATTTGGGCCTGCAGCCAACGCACTACTACCAACTGCTCAACCGCCTTATTGAATCAGACCAAGCCCTGGCCCATAATCCCATGCTGATCAAGCAGCTTCGCGGTAAACGCAGCACCAGGCGCCGACTGTAGTTCAAGTGAAGCTGGCTCATACAGGAACCCACATGGCTGAAATGCCAGCCGTTGGCGACCAGCAAGCTAAACCACTACCAACCAACGAATTCCGGAAAGATGAGATTCATGAGTTCCCCAGCAACCGACCGTTCCCGTACCGTCAACGAGATCTCCAAAACTCCATGGTGGTATGTCCCCGGTGCTGCAGGAACCATGGCGGCAGCCTTCTCCCGGCATGAGCCAGGAGCAGGATTGATGCGCGTGATCACCTACCCGGTTTACCTTTCCCTTGCCTTCGGAGCGAAGCTTCGTGGACGGCTCTATCAGCAGAATCATGCGGTAGGGATCGTCAATGACCTCAAGCCATCGGCGGCCCATAGAGTAGCCGACATACTCGGCCTTCTGATCGTTTTGATCTCACCTTTCTTGGTGGCTTCGCTCATTGATCCTTTCGGTATCTGGTGGGGCCTGGCACTGGCCTATGCTTTCGTGCCGGTCCTTGCCGTCCGTCGGCAGGGGAGCCGGAGCGCTGAACGGGAAATGAGCCGGAAGCAGCTCGCTAAAGATCTTGGCCCGACTGGTGTTGAACTCAGCTGCATTGCCCGCGGAAAAAAGTCGGCTTCTGGTGACGGAAAACTTCTCATTCAGGGGCTAGCTCATCAGTACCAGCAGAACCATACTGTCGGGTTGGTTGCTCATACTGACAAGCACCTGACATTGTATGCGCTCATGGGATTCAAACGCATTGGAACCACGCTGGCCATGAAGTATCCAGCTGCAGGGGAGTAGCGACAACCGCGGTACGTCCCCTCTAAAAGAAGGGGACGACCATGCTAGAGCTATTTTCGAAACCACACTGCGGACCATGCACCGGAGTAAAAAACTACCTGGAGAACCGCAACGCCGATTTCAAGATCCACGACGTGACCGCTGACCCGCACGCACTCCAGCGCCTGAAAGACCTGGGCTACATGCAAACCCCTGTCGTCTTCGATACCCATACAGGCGATCACTGGTACGGATTCGACCCCACCAAGATCGATGCAGCTATCGCAGCTGCGAATGCCCTGGCATCAGCGGACCACTAGACGGTATGTCCCATGGAACTGAACCAGCTCACCGACTCCGCACACACCCTCATCCTCACGGTGGCACTCCTCGGAAGCCTCGCCTGGTTGCCTCGGCCAAGCTTTCTTCGGAAGAAGAAACTGACCAGCGCGACCGGTATGTCCCTCACTGTGAACCGCCGGCGCATCCATAAGCGCCGGCACGCACCACGAGAAACCGAAATCAAGAAGCAGACGCCTCGCGTGGGACCAGGATCGAGCACCGCGGGAGAGGACTAGCGCCATGAATTTCAGTACTTCGCTCAACGGCACCTTTGGCACTAACGAGAGGTCAACGGCCTCATGGCTCCATCACCGCACTGGGGGATATACCCTTTTCCTGCCACGGAGGAATCAGCAGTGGTACCCGGATCTTCTCGAAGGAGTGTCAAAGGGATTCCTTCTTCGGCACAAAGCATGGAGTAGCTTCTCCAGGCTCACTGGATTTCTTTGCCTGGCTTTCATAGCTGCATTACTCGTTTCGGCACTGTTAGCTATGGTTTCGGGCTGCAGCGCGCGTCCTGAAATTCGCTCAGCCTGGTCGGGGACAGCATGGCTGACAGGCCTGATTCTCATTGTGTGGGCAATTTCCCGCGTCACACGATGGCAAGTGGCGAAAAGAGAAGCTGCTGCTTTAGCCAGAGCGAGTGAAATAGATTGCGCCACAGTCCATGTGCAGACCGAATCGCTATCGGAATGCGAAGCAATACTGCAAGCCTGGGATGCTTTGAGCTGGGCCAGCCAACAGAACTTACTCGCGGTCCATGAGAGGTCCGGAGGAAGCCTGAATGAAGAAGAATTCAGGATCCTGCTGGCCAGAAGCGACCGGACCTGCGCAGGTTAGCTAGAACCAGCGTAAAATTCGCACTGTGGATGTGATTGTGACGTATGAACTCGGTGATGTGGTCGACCGGATCACTGTGAGTGGACCAGATTACTATGTTGCCAAAGAGCAAGCCGATAACCAGGTACCTGAAGGTGCCATCAAATTGAATACGCGGGTTCTCAGAGACGTTGACCCGACGACGTTCGGCTAGCTCTATCCAGCTAGTTTTTGGGCAAGAGAAAAGCGCCCCGGAGAAGAGGTTGATTGTCAGATCATTCCTCGCAGCTTCACCGTAAAGGGAAGCCTCGCGAACGGGGCGCTTTCATATAAATTGTAACAGGCTAAAAGCCTTGTAGACAGGCCAAACTGGTATGTCCCCGACTATTTACCTGCCAGCAATTGCTGAATGCGTTGGGGAGTCATTCCCATCGCAGCAGCGATCTCATTGTTTCTCCAACCGGCCTTGACCAAGCCCCGAATC
>Ga0308157_10001004_pt1 | contig 68402 bp, 53 predicted proteins | sample PhyBR1_FD_201035 | JGI IMG/M metagenome (GOLD analysis project Ga0308157, IMG submission 201035) | Phyllosphere microbial communities from UC Gill Tract Community Farm, Albany, California, United States - DLSLB.R1 | ecosystem: Host-associated > Plants > Phyllosphere > Unclassified | place: USA... | reverse complement strand
TTTGGCGCAAATCTTGGTTGATGAAGGCGTATTAGATGATAAAAAACAGGTGGCAAGCATCATCCCTGAGCTTAAAAATAGCGGCTTTGGGGATGCTACCGTCCGACAAGTGATGGACATGACCACCGCGCTTGATTACAGTGAAGATTACGCCGACCCTGATGCCGATATTTGGGCGTATTCAAAAGCGGCAAGCCCACTGCCAAAACCTGAAGGCTACACTGGCGCGAACGGCTATTTTGAATACCTGCAAACGGTGAAAAAAAATGGTACCCATGGCGCAGAATTTAACTATCGAACCATCAATAGCGACGCGCTTGGTTGGATTATCTCGCGCGTAACTGGCAAAGCGGTTGATGACTTATTGTCCGAGCGTATTTGGCAAAAAATCGGCGCAGAGCAAAGCGCTTATATGACGGTCGATGCTAAAGGCACGCCATTTGCTGGTGGCGGCTTGAGCGCAGGGCTTCACGATATGGCAAAGATTGGTCAATTGATGCTCAACAAAGGTGTCATTGATAACAAGCGCGTATTTCCGGCAAGTGTGGTTGAAGCTATTGCCAACGGTGGTAACAAATCAGTTTTTGCCAAATCTGGCTATGACCAATTGCCAAACGGCAGCTATAAAAGTATGTGGTGGCTATTTGACAACCCAACGCCAATATTTGCCGCTCGCGGTGTCCACGGTCAGACCGTTTATGTGGACCTTGCCGCCGATATGGTCATCGTTCGCTTTGCCTCGTATCCGGTGGCAAGCAACAGTAAAATTGACCCAACGTCCCTACCGGCTTATAAAGCGTTAGCAAATTACCTGATTCAAAAGTAAAGCTTAATATTTAAAAAATAAAAATATAGAAAAACCGCTCAATGATGAGCGGTTTTTTTGTTTTTGCGATTTTAACAGCGCTTAGCTTTTTACTTTACAAACCTCAAAACCGGCGGTTTTAACAGTATCTTCTTTGTCATAAGGCGCAAGAACGGCTCGCGTTTTGGGCTTATCTTTTAAATAAGTGGTCGCCACGCGTTTTAAATCGTCAATGGTCACCGCCAAAATTGCGGCGCGCATTTTACGCTGCCAATCGACGCCGCGTTGGTGCAAGTCGCTAAAGCAGGATTTGATTGCCTCGCCTGCCGGTGATCCGGGTTTGTCCATTCCAGAAATAATCCCTAAAATGGCTTCTTCTAGCTGCTCATCCGATTGCGGCGTGGTTAATAACCAATCGATGCTTTGCTCAAAATGGTCAAAGGTTGCCTCAAAGTTCGGGTCGCGGTAGCTGAAAAATTTAAACGCGCAAGCATTGGCATCATAGCCCGCCCCGCCGCCATAAGCGCCGCCTTTTTCGCGGATGGCACTGTGCAAGTAGCCGTTTCGCAAGTACGGTGCTAGCACCATGAGCGCGGCGGTGTCTGGATGGTCAGCCGGCGGCACTTTATAAGCGCTGGCATTGTGATAAACGTTGGTTGCCACCAGCCAAGCTAAATCGGTTGCCATTGCGCCATTATCAATGTCGCTGCCATCTCGAGTACCAATATCGTCAATACTGACTTTGGCAAAATCGCTTGGGATTTGGCTATTTAAACCGTCAAAGTCGGCAACTTTTTTATCGTCTTGCCAGCTTTTGACAATCAAATCACTTAAGCGCACCGTTTCATCCGGCTCACAAACGATGATGGCAAATTTAGCAAGGCTAGTAATTGACTTATGCAGCGCCATCAAGCCTTGCGCCAATTCATCCCAAACGCTGCTGTCTTCATTGGCATGCGCCAAAAAGTCTTTGAGCGTATTGAGCGCAGGAAGCCCGCCGCGAGCATACTCAAGCCTTGACTGACGGCTCATGGCGCGGCTTGCCGTTTGCATCGCATAAGCGTGACCGGCGCCGGCTAAGCGCGATTGCCAACTGGCAGCGCGCTGCTGCAAAATCTCTTTAATTCGGCTTTGCTCAGTAAAAATACTGTGCTCCATGACTTCTTTAACCAAATCAATGGCTTCAGGCTTGCGGTTCAGCGCTCGCGTTGCCACCACAAAATAGCTGCTAATATCGTCGCGGCTGTCAATCGAGGTTCGCTGACTGATTCGCGCGGTTACCCCTGACGATTGCGCCGCTTGCTTGGCTTGAAACTCAAGCGCACCCATACTATCGGTGCCAAGCTCAGACAATAAGCTTAAATAAATCGGCAATAATGGATGATTAATAATGTCATCGGCAGGCAGCGCGGCGGTATCAATGCCCGTCACCGTATCGGTTAAGGGAATCACCACTTGATAATAATAAAGCCCATTGGTTCCGGCATCATATTCAAAAATACTGCTGTCGCGACCGCTTAATTGAACCGCCTTTTTGCGACCCTCTATAAAGCTAATATCGGCAGGAACATCTTCTAACCCTACCTTTGGCAAGACGCTTAAATCATCCACCATCGCTTGACGTTCAGCTAAGGCTTGCTCTTGCGCGCGCAGTTTTGCTTTGGCGTCATCGTCTAAATTTTTGGCGATAGCATCTAAGCGTTCTTGTTCAGCGGCGGCAAGTTTTGCCGACTTTTGACTGTCCGGTTTTAGCGTGACCCGAACGCGGTGCGGGTTGTCAATCAAATGCGTTTTAATCAAATTTGGCAGCCAATTGGCATCTTTGACCTGCTCACGAAGCCAAGCCAAATGCGCGTCAACTTCCCAAACGTCCACCGGATTGCCGTCGTGAATGGCGGTGCTAAAGCCCTCAAGCATGAGATTTAGCCCATAAGGCATGCTGTCGCCGCCGATATGACGCTGATCAATCTCGATTTGGTGCAAAATGGTCTCAATGGTGTCATCATCAATGGGTTTTGAGGCGACCTCTGTTAACACCTCCAAAATGCCATTTTCGACCGCTTCGGCGTGTTCAGGCTCAGAGCCGCGAAGTCCGGTATAAAACACCATTTCAAAATGGCTATCATCCAATCCTAACAGCGGACTTGGCGCCGTTCCAAGCGGATGGCTATCAAGATACGCCCGAAGTGGCGAGCCTGCATGCTCAACCAACACGCCCTCAACCAATCGCAGTGCCAAGCGCTGCTTTGGGTCGGTGATACTTGGCAAGAGCCACGCCACCACATGATGGGTTTGCTTGTCGCCGTCGGTATCTGCCGTGTAAGTTTCCACCGCGCTAATTGGCGCAGTCAAGCGCTGCTCGGCTTTTGAGCTGTGCTTTTGACCTTGCTCAAAATTGGCTAGCGCATCGTCATGCAATTTTGCTTGGGTTTTCGCCACCGGAATATTGCCAAAGCTCATAATCACGCTGTTTGACGGGTGATAATGACTTTGGTGAAATTCAAGCAGTTCGTCATGGGTCAAATCCGGAATGTCAGCAGGATCGCCGCCTGAATTGTAATGATAGGTCGTCGTTGGGAACAGGTGATGCGCCACCGAATGATAAAGCTGGTCAATCTCGCCGCTCATCGCCCCTTTCATCTCGTTAAACACAATGCCTTTAAATTGCGGCTTGTCCTCGTCATCAAGCTCCACACGGATGCCTTCTTGCGCAAAATCAAGCGGGTGAATATTCGGGAAAAATGACGCGTCCAAATACACCGCAAGCAAGTTAAAATAATCGTTTTCGTTTTGGGTGGCAAATGGATACGCCGTCCAATCCGCTGCCGTCATCGCATTCATAAAGGTATTTAAGGAGCGCTTAATCATCGAAAAAAACGGGTCGCGAACGGGGAATTTTTTGGAGCCACAAAGCGCCACGTGCTCCAAAATGTGCGCCTCGCCTTTTGAGTCCATCGGCTGGGTTCGAAACCCCACCAAAAACGCATTTTCATCGCTTGGGTGCGCCAAATGGTAATGCATCGCGCCGGTTTTTTTGTGACGGCTAATCAGCACATCTAACGATAACGCCTCAATTGGGCGGTGTTCAATCAGCTCAAATTCAGGATGAAGGGTCAAATCAGGCGGGGCGATGGCAGTTTTTGGGGTCGTCATAAGTATCCTTTTAAAGTAAATTGCCCTTATTTATCGATAAGCCATAAGGGCAATCTTAAAAATGAGTTTCGCCTTGTTGCAAAACTTTTATTTTAGAGAAAAATTTAAACTATCAAGCGTTCGGTAATCTTCAAATTTATTGGCAAAGCGGTCAATGAAAAAAGAATTTGCCTTGCCCGCCTTGATGGGGCTTTGATTGCTATAAGTCAAGCAGCCCAAAAAAATTTGGTTTGATTTTTAAATTGGTCAAAGGTGCTATCGAAAATAAATTTTGCTCAACATTTTATTGCTAAAACTGCGGCATTTTAATCGCAAAATGCCCCTTAACAGTCGCTCGAAGCGGTGCTATAGTAAAGATGAAAGATAAGAATAATAACGAGCGGCAAGCTTAAGGAGCAAGGTATGCATTACAGACATATTTTATTGGTGACTGACCTTTTGGACGACGCCGACATTGTGGCGCAAAAAGCCAAGCATATCGTGTCGAATCGCCCCGAATCCAAACTCTCAGTATTGCACATCGTTCGTGACAGCATGGTGGGCTTTGGCTATGAACTGGTTCCTGCCTCAAGCCTTTATGACAAAATTGACGATGAGCGCTGCCAAGAAGCCCGCGCAAAATTGGCGCAGTTTTTGGACAGAAATGGGCTTCATAATGTCAACTCCGAAGTGACCACTGCTATTTCAAACAGTGAAGGTATTGTCAATTATTGCCATAAAAACGCGGTTGATTTGCTGGTCATCGGTCGCCATGAGCGCCACGGATTAGCCGCTTGGCTCAGTGGGGCAACAGCGGATAACATTTTGCCAAATGTGCCTTGTGACAGCCTTGTGGTGCGCTTGGATAAGTCAATGGCAAAACCAAGAAACCTTGCGCCTGCCCTCTAAGCTTTAAAATCACATTGTAATTTTCAATCAAACGATACTAGATACTGACTGAGCCGATCAATACCGACGGCTCAGTTTTTTTATGGGTCAATTGACTCATCAATTGCCAAATCAACAAACTGCTGCCAAATGGGGCTTTGGTGCCGAGCCTTGTGCCAAACGAGCCACCATAATCGCTCAAGGTTGATTCCGGCAACTTTGACCTGAACCAACGTTTGCGCGGCAAGCTCATTTTCAATCACAAATTGCGACAAGCAGCCAATGCCAATATCGGCTAATACCATATTTTTGATGGCTTCAGATTGCTGAATTGCCATGATATTGATCGTTTCAGGAAGCTGCTTGAGCAGTTGCTCATCAATGATCTGACGCGTCCCCGACCCCATTTCGCGAACGAGCAGCGGCTGCTTTGCCAGTTTTTCTTGGGTTACGTGATAGCAGTTTTGGGCTGAATTAAAATATCGATTGTCGAGCCATTGGCTATTAGGTTTGGCAAACAATACCAACGTATCGGTTCGCCAAGCTTTTCGCTCGATCGCTTTGGCAGCCTCCGGTCTGGGCGTCCCCTCAACCAGCGCAATGTCGATGTTGAGCTGCTCAACTTCGGTGACGATCTCTTGGGTGTTTGCAATCACAAGCTTGATGTCAGCGTCCGGCATTTTTTGGTAAAGCCCTGCCAGCATATCGGGGAGTACATAGCCGCCGATGGTGGTGCTCGCGCCGATGGTTAACTGACCCGCTTTGTGCTCATAATAATGCTCAAGGGTTTGCGCTTGACCTAAAATGGCTTGCGCTTGAATAAAAATCGCCTGAGCATTGGGATGCGGATTAAGCGCACGACCGACGCGCTCAAACAGCGGCATTTGCAGGCGTTCTTCCAACGTCATCAGCGCGCTGCTAACCGCCGATTGTGACAAATTGAGCGCAGCGCTTGCTCGGCTGGTGCTACCAAGCTGATAGATACTCACAAATACTGCCAATTGCTTCAGGGTAATCTTGGGCATTATCGCCGAATTTTCCCTTAAAAAAGGATGCTGACCCATAAAATCCTCTCTACTATTTAAACAACTAAGCCAAACTATAGCTTTATTAACCTAAAAAATCGATAAATCATATCTTTTTAATCTGTTTTTATTATAACCTCACTTATCTTATAATATTTAGACATAAGCTTATGCCAAATTGCTAACGATAACAGCAAAGTCAGGCAATAAGCCTTCAATTTTAAGATAGGACAAGACTATGATCGCGATTTCTCAAGCAGTGACCGGTTATGTCCCGCGCGGACGGCATTTGGCGGGGCTTGTGGTCGTTTTGGTGGGCAGCATGTTTTGTTTGTGGCTCAACTCACAATTAAATATCTGGTCGCATGGCAAAATCGTCGGGCTATCGTCATTAACCTTAGCCATTTTGGTCGGAATGGTGATTGGCAACACGCTTTATCCAAAATTTGCAGAACATCTTGGCGAGGGCGTCGGCTTTGCCAAAGCTCAAGTGCTGCGCCTTGCCATCATGCTTTATGGCTTTAAATTAACCTTAACCCAAGTGGCAAGCGTGGGCGCGCCTGCCATCATGAGCGATGCGCTGGTGCTGACTTCCACTTTTTTGATCACGTACTTTTTGGGAACCAAATGGCTGAAAGTTGATAAGCAAACCACCATTTTGATTGGGTCAGGCGCCAGTATTTGCGGGGCGGCGGCAGTGATCGCGGCGGAACCTGTGGTCAAAGCTGAAGCGCACAAAGTCACCATTGCGGTGGCGACCGTGGTGGTGTTCGGGACGATTGCCATGCTGTTATACCCCTTTTTATACCACTTAGGTTGGCTTAACTCGTGGCTTGGCGCGCAAAACTACGGCGTTTATACCGGATCCACCATTCATGAAGTGGCTCAAGTCGTCGTTGCAGGAAATGCCATCAGCGCGGACGTTGGCGATACGGCAGTGGTCACCAAAATGATCCGAGTGATGATGCTTGCGCCTTTTTTATTGGTATTATCGTTTGCCTTAACGCCAAAAGCTGAACATGCCGGTCAATCGCAATCGCTCATCGATCGCGCTCGTCAAGTTCGAGTGCCTTGGTTTGCCTTTATCTTCATTGCCGTGGTGGTGATTCATACTTGGGTGAGTATGAGCGCAAGTTTTGAGCACACAATGGTCTTGATCGATGATTTGTTGCTAACCATGGCGATGTTTGCCTTAGGACTGACCACCCATTTAAGCGCGATTAAACAAGCGGGGGCAAAGCCATTAATCCTTGGCGCCATCATGTTTGGTTGGTTGATCCTTGGCGGCGGGTTGATCAATGGCATCATCAGCACGTTTTAGCCCTGTTAACATAAAAAAACCGATGGAATTTATTCTAAATTTCCTCATTTAGCGTTAAATTTTGGCGCTTTTTTGTCCCTAAGTGAAGCAAATCAAGTAAAGCTGGCAATTAATGATTTAAACTGATTTTTGAGATATTACTTAACTCAATTTAAATTAACACTTTATTATTATGTTTAATATTTAAGTTTTATTACTCACTCAATAACGCAGATTGCTCACAATATGCTGGTTTTATTTCTGCTGGAGTGTGGCATACTAAGGGTTACTGCAACCAAAACTGATCATTGCAGAGATGGCAAACTTGGCTGATTACGCCTTATTGGGAAAACTTGCTCAACCTTGCCATGAAATAATAAAACGGACTTGCCAGTTTGACTTTTGAATAAAAGGATACGTCATTATGTTACATACAAGAAGAAAACACCAAGAAGACCACCTCATCACCATTGTTCACAGCACCCGCTTAAAGCCCATCAAGCGTCAGCTTAGCATCCGAACGCTTGAAGCTGAGCGCCCTATCGATCAAGCCTATTTGGCGGAGCTTGCCGGCTCTGATGAGTATGTGTCGATCGCTTTTTGTTATCGCAACTATAATGACGTGAATATGCCGCGCTTAAGCATCAATGAAAGCTGCGCGGTGATCAGCCTTGAGCGCGCCAAAGAAATGCTGCGCACTGAAAACATGAGCGAATGCGCACTTGATTCCGTCCGAATCATCCTATTTAGCGCGGTATCGCAAACCTTTGGCGGCTTCTTGACCGACGGCGAAACCGATAACCGTTATGTGTTGTCAAAAGGTGTGGATTACGCGCATCTGTCAAAGTGCTAATGTTGCTTTGATATAACATAAAAAAAAGCCCGTTGAAAGATGGGCTTTTTTGTTGGATACATTGCGATCAGTTACTTAGATAAAACTAATATATTTTTACTAATGGTTGAAAAATTAAAATACTTACACAATACTATTGTGAAGGACTATTAATGTTTATAGCTAGATATTATTGTTCAATAATAAATTTTAAATTTAATATAAATTTGGCAACTAAATTTTTAAATATATTCATTCCTAAAATTATCTATAAAAACTCTCAATCCTAGAGGTTCTTCTGTATATGATGAGAAATCGCTAATAAAATCTTCCTCTTTAAGCTGCTTGCTAAACCCTAGCTTGCTATTTATTAGTCCACTCTTCTTATGGAATTTTCCTTTGGCCTTACATAATAAATCATAGGCAATATTAATCAACTCCTTCCCTCTATAGGCATCCAAAGGATGATGAGTATTAAAGTAATCTATGGAAGTCGGAACCTCCTTCTCTACAATAGATATTTCTTCATCACTTATATCATTTAATTCAAAAATATTATTAAAATTATTAACATCTATAGTATTATTCCCTGTAATTAATTTATTATCCATTTTTAACTTAGGGAGCACATCTTCAAATGACTTAAATTTAATTTTTGAATCACCTATGACTATAGCTCTTAAACAAACCATATAATCGCGAATAAGATTTATTAAATCTTCTCTTTCACTTATTATATATTTTTTAACAATCATAAAATCTGAATCTTCTTCCACTTCGCCATTATTTGGATTCCTTTTTTTTCTAATTTAGTTAGTGCTTCTAATACATTACAAAAAAAATCATCTGTTATGAAAAAGTTTTCTATGCTATATTTATCTAGGTAAAATAACCTATTATCTTCTAATCTGGATTTTGAAGTTAAACTGAAGTCAGAATCTAAAAAGACTATAAAATGGCTATCAGAATAATAACGGCTATTATTAATTGCAGTTAAAAAATTATTAGCTTTATCAGTTCCACCACTCACTAGTTTTTCTAACTTTATATGTAGTAAAGGCCTAACCTTAGGTTGATAGAAGCTAAAATCTTCATCACCTTCAACAATACAAGGAATTATAGTCCTATTCTTATAATCAAGTGACTTTGAAATGTCCATGAATCTCTTAAATAAAACAGAACTATCTTCTGTTTCGGATAACATACTTTCTACTCTATTCATTGCTTAATAACCTATGTTTTCCTCTATATCTACTGTATAGCTCTTTAGTTTATTTGAAAATACAAATGGTGAATGTGTTGAAGCAATTAAAAACCCACAATTATCTAAGTTATATATATCCTCTAATAACATTCTTTGCCAATCAATTGATATAGATATTTCTGGTTCATCAAATATAACTGCTATATTTTTATCTTGTGTTAGAATTAATCTCGCAAATATTGAAATTATTTGCTTTTCTCCTGAACTTAACACATTAAAATCTATATACTCTTCAATATTATTAGTTATTTTCACTACATGAAGCTCTACCTTTACTTCATCATATTTTATCTTTTTGTTTTTTAAGTACTTATTACAAATTTCAGAGAACCTAATAAGCTTATTGTCATTTTCATTTTGTTGCTCATATAGTTTCAGCATATTATTAAGGAAATAAAGCAAAGTTTTATTTTCGTATATCTTACCATTATCAATCATTCTTAATATTCTATTTTTGCTGTGATTACTCAAATAGTTATCATCAATTCTATCTAAAGTCTTTATTATTATTTTTTTATTATATATATTAATAGATGGCAATACATCTTCATATTCTAAAATCTCATTAATCATTTGAGCATTAACTCTTGATATCCAATCAATTGAGGAATGAATTATCTCATCAGTAATATTTTTTATAGCCTTTTTTACGTCATTCATTCCAAAATTAATATTATCATCCTTTAATTCACTAATACCGAAATACTCTAATCTTTGTTCTATTCTTCGATAAGTAGGTAAGAAAAGCGTCTCAAAACCTAAACCTTCTTTTATTCTTTTAAACTTATTTAAAACTCTCTTATAAGATAGTTTTAATTCTTTCTCACTCATTCTTATATATCTTTCTTTTAAAATATCGTCTATATTTCCTTGATACTCGTCAAAAATTTCTCTCTGTATGTATCTTTCATTTCTAAATCTACTTATGTATATTCTTTCATCCAAATGCGAATCAACGTATTTGAAGGCATCTAATTCTTTCCTTTCAATATTAATTCTATGAATTTTTTCATTTTTAAAAAAAACTATATTTACTGATTCGAAATTAATATCTTTTAAATACTTAATCTCGCCACTAATTAGTGAGCAAACTATATTTAATAAGCTTGTTTTCCCAAAACCATTATCTCCTACTACTATCAAACAGTTATTATAAATATCAAGGATTATATCTTTTTCCCCATGAAGTTTTCTTATAATTATTTTTTTAATGTTAGTTTCTATTTTCTTATGTTCTTCATAATAAATTTTCATATTACTCTCTAAACTACTATTCTAAAATTCTATTATTTATTTGTCTCATAACTACCAAATAAGAAAATATTGGTAATTATGAGATGTAAATGAAATATCTATAACTACGTGCTTTTAATCTACAACACCCTCAACTCTTCCATCTGCCCCGTCATCGCGGCAAGTTGCGCCTCAAGTTCGGCAAGTTTCGCGCGCTCCGACTCCACCACCGCCGCAGGGGCTTTACTCACAAAGCCTTCATTACCAAGCTTTTTCGCCAAAACGTCAGTTTGCTTTTGCAATTTTTCAAAAGCTTTGCCAAGTCGGTTCAATTCCGCCGCAGGGTCAATCAAGCCTTTCATCGGCACAAGGACTCGCAATTTGCCGACCATGCTTGACGATGATAGCGGCACGGTATCGCTATCTTTTAAAATCTCAAGGCTGTCAACTTTGGCAAGCGCTTTAAACTGGTTTTCAATCCGTGACAAGCGCTCGGCTTTCTCCGCCGAGACATTTTGCAAGAGTACCGGCAAGCGAACGGCATTACCAAGGTTCATCTCACCGCGAATGTTACGGATACTAGCGATTAACTCTTGAAGCCAAGCCATATCCGCTTCCGTTTGCTCGCTGATTTGGTCATTATTTGCCGCTGGATAATCGGCAATGACGATGCTCTCGGTAGTTTTACGATCCAGCAGCGGCGCAATAATTTGCCAAATTTCCTCTGTCAGATACGGCATGACCGGATGGGTAAAGCGCAGGGCAGTTTCAAGCACGTTTAATAGTACAAAGCGGATTTGTGCCTTACGCTCATTGCTTACCGAGTCGTCATTGAGGCTGGCTTTGGCAAGCTCCACATACCAATCGCAGTATTCATTCCAGATAAACTCATAAATATCGTGGCTGACCAAGTCCAATCGGTACTGGTTAAAATGTTGATGAATGTTGTTAACGGTGCTGTTTAAGCGGCTCATAATCCAGCGCTCAGGGAGCTCCCAAAGGCTAGGGTTAGGCGCTTTATCAAGGGCTTGCGCGTTGCCGTCTTTATCAACGCAGTTCATAAGCACAAAGCGGCTGGCGTTCCAGATTTTATTACAAAAGTTGCGGTAGCCTTCAACGCGCTTTAAGTCAAAGTTGATATCGCGACCGGTGCTTGCCAAGGAGGTGAAAGTAAATCGCAGCGCGTCCGTTCCAAAGGCAGGAATACCCTCAGGGAACTCTTTTCGGGTTTGCTTTTCGATTTTGGCAGCGTCTTTTGGGTTCATCATGTTGCTGGTGCGCTTAGCGACCAAACTTTCTAAATCAATGCCGTCGATGATGTCGATGGGGTCAAGCACGTTGCCTTTGGATTTGGACATTTTTTGCCCAAAGCTGTCACGAACCAAGCCGTGAACGTAAACGGTCTTAAACGGCACTTGCGGCGTGCCATCGTCATTTTTGATAAAGTGCATGGTCAGCATGATCATTCGGGCAACCCAAAAGAAAATGATGTCAAATCCGGTGACCAAAACACTGGTTGGGTGAAAGGTTTGCATCACGCGAGCATCAGCATTTTTATCCGCCCAATCCAAAGTGCTAAATGTCCAAAGCCCTGAGCTGAACCAAGTATCAAGAACGTCCTCGTCTTGGCGTAAAGTAACTTCCGCGCCAAGATTGTATTTTTGGCGAACTTCCGCCTCATCGCGAGCGACATAAACCTGCCCTGCCTCGTCATACCACGCCGGAATGCGATGACCCCACCACAGCTGACGGCTGATGCACCAGTCCTGCAAGTCATTCATCCACGCCATATACATGTTTTTATATTGCGCAGGGACAAATTCAATTCGACCATCTTCGACCGCATCAATGGCAGGTTTTGCCAATTTTGCAACGGCAACGTACCACTGGTCGGTCAACCACGGCTCAACGATGACGCCGCTTCGGTCGCCGCGCGGGGCTTTGAGCGCGTAATCTTCGATGCTATCAAGCCAGCCCTCATTTTGGGCTTGCTCAACCAAATATTTTCGAGCAGCAAAACGCTCAAGTCCGGCGTAATCGCTTGGGGTCGTTTCAAGCTGTGGCTCGCGAGCTTGCAAATCAGTATAAACTTGCATTTGCGACAAAATATTAGCGTGAGCATCAAGGACGTTAATCAGTGGCAAATTGTGACGGCGACCAAGCTCATAGTCATTAAAATCATGAGCAGGGGTAATTTTGACCACGCCTGTCCCAAAGTCAATATCAACATAATCGTCAGCGACAATCGGAACAACGCGATTGGTAATCGGTAGGGTGATGGTTTTACCAATTAAATGGGCGTAACGCTCATCATTTGGGTTAACCGCCACCGCCGTATCACCAAGCAAGGTTTCAGGTCGCGTGGTGGCAACGACCAGATAATTTTTACCGTCTTGGGTTTTAACCGCATCATCAGTAAAGTAATAGCGAAAATGCCAAAGCGAGCCTTTTTCGTCATGGTTTTCCACCTCCAAATCCGACAATGCCGTTTGAAATTTTGGATCCCAGTTGACAAGGCGCTTGCCACGATAAATAAGACCATCATCAAACAGGCGAACAAACACTTCTTTGACCGCGTTTGATAAGCCCTCATCCATGGTAAAGCGCTCACGTGACCAATCCACCGAGCTGCCAAGGCGGCGGATTTGGCGGGTGATGTTGCCGCCAGATTCTTCTTTCCACTCCCAAACCTTATCAATAAACGCCTCGCGACCCAAGTCATGGCGCTTGATGCCCTCCGCGTTCAAGCGGCGCTCAACCACCATTTGCGTGGCAATCCCCGCGTGATCTGTCCCCGGCTGCCAAAGCGTATTGTCGCCTTTCATTCGGTGAAATCGGGTCAGCGCGTCCATGATGGTGTTGTTAAAGCCGTGACCCATGTGCAAAGAGCCGGTGACGTTTGGCGGCGGCAAGGCAATCGAAAACGACTCTTTTTTATCAAAAGTGGGCGCAAAATAACCGCTATCTTCCCACTCTTGATAGCGTCCGGCTTCGATTGCGGCGGGCTGATAAGCGTTTTCAAGTTCGGATAACGCAGCTTGGATTGAAGTGGTTAAAGTTTGGTTACTCATAAGGCTCTCAAAAATCGATAATAAAATCACCATGCCGATCAGTTTGGCACAATGACTTTGACATAATAAAAAGATGAAAAATAAAAACTATAGCTAAAATGGCGATATTGCCCCTTACCCTTGAGCAAAATCACGCGGTCATGACCTCAATTTTAGCGTAATTGCAAAAAATTTGTTAGGGCTGGTTGGCGTTGTTGGCAAAATTGCCGTTCAATAGCAAAAAGCCAATGAAGAAATGGGCATTGTCATTAAAATAAGGGCGAAGATTTAGCAAAGTGAAGGGATAAAAAAGCAATAACTAAAGATTAAGTAAATCGTGGAATTGGTACGGCAACAGTTTTAATTTAGCGTTATTACTAACAAATCTAACCTCAGCTAGAGTTGATAATACTCCGGATAATGACCGCCGATATTTTTCGGGTCAACATGGATCGCCGTGCCGTAAGCAATGGCTTCGACCATGCCGCCCATTTGATTGATGTTACTGACTTCAAAGCGCAAGCCATAAACGTGGCTAAAGCCTTTTGCCGCTGCCTGTTCCCGCAAGCGCACCAAAGCTTCTCGGCGAGCGCGCTCAAGTAAGGTTTCATAAGTGGTCAAATTTTTGCCAAAAATATTTAAAATCTTCGCCACCACCATTTTAAAATAATCTTGGGCAATGACTACGCTGCCAAGCACCAATTCACCGTGACTTTGTGCGATTAAATTGGGCTGATAAAAGCGCTCGGTGGAAACGATGATATGAGAAAACTTGTCTTCTGACACTTTGAGCGCCGCAAAATGACGACGCTCATTACGCGTGCCAAAAAACCAGCCGATAATGATTAACACCAGTAGCGGCGCATAATTGATGATGAGCTGGTCAATGGATGAAGTCATCACTCACCTCAATTAAGGTTAGTCAAAAGGATGAAACTTAGGAAGTTCGTTTTTTGGCGTACTTGCAGGGGGAAGCTCAGGATCAGGGAAACCTTGTGGGGGCAGATTAGCATCGTTGGCGCTTGGCAGCGGTGCAATTTTAACTGCCGTACCATAAACAAACAGCTCAGCTGCCCCTTGAGCAATGCTTGAGGTTGAAAAGCGAATGCCAACCACCGCATCGGCATTGAGCAATTGCGCTTTTTTGATCATCCGATCGATGGCTTCTTGGCGCGATTCTTCAAGCAGCTCCGTATAAGCGGTCAGCTCGCCGCCAACGATGTTTTTGATGCCGGCAAAGATATCTTGTCCCACGTGCTTTGAGCGCACCGTGCTCCCATAAACCACATCAAGGCGCTCGGTGATTTGATAATTGGGCAAGTGCTCAAGGTTAGACAGTTGCATGGCGATACCTTTTTGTGATCTTAGCAGAATTTATCGTAGCCGGATGATTGATCGGGGTGACCAATTAATCGTTGGTATGAAACAATAAAAACAGCTCCGTTAAATTGCTCTCAATGCTTGCGATCATCTGCTCAAGGTTGTCTTGATCGTTACGCATCGCCACAAGCTCAGGGTCGTCCTCACCAATACCACTGAGCACGATCATTGGCAGCGTCAACGTTGCCACATCTTCGGCAGTATCGTCATCATCAAACCAATCATGAGCTTCATCGGCATACATCGCATCAACAAAACCGATCGACCACGCAACAATGTCGGACTCGTCAGACAAATCTAGCGGCTCATCATCCTCACCAAATGGCAAGGTAATTGGCGTCTCATTTTTCAGCTCATTTTCAATCTCTTGGCGCCAGCGCTTGATGCCATCGATCACATTGGCAGGGACTTTGTTGCTTTGGTCTTCAAACAACAGATCAAGCCAATTTGGAAGCGGTCGACCGATTACCGTTGCGGTCAAAAATCCGTGGGTGGCAACACTGTCTAAAACAAACTGGTGCTCTGATTCATCTAAAAAATCAAGCAACTCATCAAAGCTTAATGCATTTTCCATATCCGTCATCCTTATTACTCGTCGTCCCAATCATCAAAGTCGTCATCAAGATCGTCGAAATCATCATCGCCAAGCTCGTCCAGCTCGTCTTTTAAGGCTCGTGCCAGACGCTTTTCTTCTAATAAATTGTCAATCAACCGGCGCTTTTCCAAGCTGCTCAGCCGAGTTCGAGCGCTCGTTTCGGCCTCTTCGACAAGCTTAGCATCGTCGTCATCAATAAAATCATCATCAAACGCATCATCGATATCAGCATCGCTCATGACCGGCTCCTTAATCTTTGGCAATAGTAAAATGCAAATTGATATATGCCTTATAAAGTTTCAAAAGCGCAATGTCAATCCTTTTTCAACCAAAGCGGCTCAAAAGCGTTATTGATTATCCCAAAAGCTCGTCTTCATGACCACTTAACAAAACGTTGTTGCGAAGATCAGACAGCGTTTCCATCATCACGATGCTGCCGCCATCAAACACCGCGCACTCACGCTCATAAACGTTGGTGGGTCGGCTGACGCTATGAAGCTGAACATAATTGCCAATTTGTTTGAGTCCCAAACTTGGCAATAAAATAAGCAGCTGCTCTTTTTTGCCCACGCGCGCCAAAAGCTGAGCCATCGCATTGGCTTGAGCGTTGTCACTGACCCCAACCTTAACATGCAAGGCAAAATGGTCAAGCTCGACGTGTTTTTCATAAATGATTTTGTTGAGCATCAAATAAAGCTTGCCAAGCATCACGCCTGCCAGTGCCACTTTTGCGGCGCTGTCATCGGCTTTGAGCATCACCACCGCGCTGCTGCCTTTAAATGTCGGCTCATTAATAACGCTGACCCCTTGCAGCAGTGGCAGTTGCAGCAGCTCAAAAAGGGCTTGCTGCAATAGCTGTGAGCACAGCGCAAAATAAGGATTTCGAGCTTCAGGCGCCAGCAGTTTGAGCATGCCATGGTCATCTTGAAACACAATTTGAACGGTAACTTGATCAAAGCTTCGGCTGCTTGAGAGCTTATTGGTCAAGATGGTGGGCTGGGATTTGATGCTTTCAGCAGGAGCGGCTTTGGTGGGCGCAGTTTCCAATTTTGGGCTGGCTTGCTGAGATTTTAAATAAGCATTTAGCTCTTGATGGGTGTCACTGCTTGGTAAGATGGCAGATTTTTGAGCGCCTGTTTTAGGTTGCGATTTGGGTAAAGTGGCTTCTTTTTTCTCGCGGACTTTGTCCTCAAGCGATTTTAGCTCATTTTTTAAGGCGTTAATTTGCGCCTGCGTTGGTCGCGCCACAAATCCATAAGCCACCCAAAGCAATAAATGAAAAATCAATGAGCCGATCACAAACGGCCACTGCATAGCAATGATTTCACCTTTACTGATGTCTTTTAAGGTTAAATTGACGCTGCCGATCACCGAGTTGCCATTGGTTGCCATCTGCGAAAGCGTTTTTCCTTGCTGCAACGGCGCGTTGCCAACCGGAACTAAGACGTTGCCTTTGTTGTCTTTAATTTCAAGGCGCGCCACGTCTTGCTCGCTGATATAGCGACCGGCGATGACGCTTAAGCTCACCCGATCCTTATTTTCAAGCGACAGCCGCGACTCATCGATGAGCTGAGTGAGCATCTGCTCGCCTTTTTGCTCAAGATTTTTGGTCAGCTGATGGTCAACGCTAATGACCATCAGTAGCGTTTGTAAACAAAAACTGATCAATACAATAATGGCAAACAACCCTTGCCGCGGCGCTAAATACATCATGATATCGTAAACTTATTTTAAATCAGGAAAGTTAACACAAAGCATATGCTCGTGGCTCATTGACGGCTTATTTTAGCTCATATTGGCATGAATTTTTTAGCTTTTTCTACTGATGATGCCCTAAATCCTACAACTTAGCACCAATTTTAAGTAAGGATCAAAAATACTTCGAGGCTCATCTATAGTCGATGCTTTATAAAACTGTTATGATTCTGACTCTTATCTATGCTGAAGAGAATGTTGAGCTATGAGCAACCCCTCCCAATTTAGGCTGCCAAAAGACAGTAAAGCGTGGCAAAACGCGGTCGATGCCATTGCTGATTTGCTTCCTGACAACACCAATTTGCGCGATTTTGAGGCGCTGCAATCCCTGCCCGTGTTTGCGCTGATCGTGGTCTTGCCCGCGCCTATCCCTGACCTTGATATCCACCGCTATATTCAGTCTTGGGTCGATGATCAGCCCAACTGGCATTTGGTGACGGTGGCAGAAGATAAAGATGCCAATTATGTTCATTTTAATATCGATCATAATGATATCGAAGCGGTTCACGTGGCAGAAGCCGCACTTGAAGCTGGCAATTTTAGTCAATCAGACAATGATTCATTAGAAAACAGCACGCTTAAAAACAATAAAACAAATCTTGATAAAAATCTATCAGCAAATTCTGCCAAATCTTTTGTTGCCGCGCACGTGTTTCGCTATTTGCTTGTTCCGGTTACCAAAACGCTCATGCATCCGGCTAAAAAAACTGCCGCCGCTCACATCATTGATGATCAATTGACCAGCAGCTTACGCCAAGATTTGCGCGAGCATTATCAGCAAGACCAAGCAGATCCGCTTGAGGCATTAAACGTGGTGGATTGTCATATTTTATCGATCAGCCCGATGCTGCGAACTCATAAATTGGTTTGCTTTGATATGGATTCGACCTTAATTGAGCAAGAAGTGATCGTTGAGCTTGCCAAAAAAGCAGGCGTTGGCGATGAAGTTGCCGAAATCACCGAATCTGCCATGCGCGGCGAGATCGAGTTTGATGAATCCTTTGCGCGCCGATTGGCATTGTTAAAAGGCGTTTCAACCTCGGTTCTTGATGACATTTGCGCAAATTTAACGTTATCTACAGGCGCAAAAGCTACCATCAGCGCGTTTAAGGCGCTCGGCTATCATACCGTTTTGGTATCAGGCGGCTTTACTTATTTTGCCCGCTATATTGCTGATATCTTAGGGATTGATGAAGTTCATGCCAATCGTTTAGATATTAGCGATGGCGAGGTGACTGGTGAGGTTCAATTGCCTATTATTAATGGGGCAAAAAAAGCTGCTATTGCGGCGCAAACTGCCGCTCGATTGGGAATTGATATGTCGCAAGTGGTCTGTGTGGGTGATGGCGCAAACGATTTGCCGATGATGATGGCGGCAGATTTAGGCGTGGCGTATCGCGCCAAACCCATCGTTCAGGCGCGAGCGGATGCGGCGGTCAATGTCACCGGCGTTGAAGGCGTGCTTTATGCGCTTGGTTATCCTGAGCTCCTTCAAGACGACTGAGGTTATCAATATTTAAGAGCTCAATTTAAACGCTAACTCTAAAAGCTAAGTTTCGGCTTGGCTTTTTGCCGTTTATTTGCCAATTTTTATTTGTTCATTTTTATTTGTTCATAAGCTACAAGGAAATGGCCATCATGCCATCATCAAAACCTGCTGTCTCACAGCCCAAAGCCAATAGTCAACCTCTCAATGTCAATACGGCAGCGCCTGCGGTTAATGACCCAAGCCTAAACGATGCTCCGCATCATGACAACCCAAAACAGCTTGCCGGAGTCTTTGCTCGTGGTCTGGCAATGGGCGCCGCAGATATCGTTCCTGGTGTTTCAGGCGGAACAATTGCGCTTATCGCCGGAATTTATGAGCGGCTGATTAATGCCATTAGCAGCATTGATCCAAGCCTTTGGCGCGATTATCGCCGATCAGGTGGGATTCAAGGGCTGATGGCAGTTTGGCGGGCGATCGATGGGACGTTTTTGTTGTGCTTAGCCGCGGGGATTGCCACCAGCCTGATTACTTTTTCAGGCATCATTAAGTATTTACTCGACCATCAGCCGCTCTTCATTTGGTCATTTTTCTTTGGTCTGGTTGCGGCAACGGTGGTGTTGCTGCTCAGTGAAATTAAGCGCTGGACAGTTAGCCGCGCGGCATTATTTACAGTGGGACTTATCGCAGCAGTGATCATCAGCAGTATGCCTGCGCTCACCGGAACGCCAAGTCTGCCCTATTTATTTATGTCAGGCGCGCTTGCCATTTGCGCGATGATTTTACCGGGGATATCAGGATCATTTATTTTACTGTTGCTTGGCGCTTATGATACCGCCCTTGCCGCGATTCATAATTTTGATTTGCCTGTGATTATCACCTTAATTGCTGGGATGGTTTCAGGGCTTTTGCTTTTTACCAAGCTGTTAAAATGGCTGCTGTCGCATTATTATCAAGGCACACTTGCCTTGCTTATCGGCTTTATTGCAGGATCGCTGGTCAAAGTTTGGCCTTGGAAAGTGGATGCGCTGGGCGGTCTAAGTCAAGCAGCAAGCAGCAATGTCATGCCGTGGCAGTATCCTACTGGCGCACATTGGCTAACCACCTTAAGCTTAATCATCATTGGGGCGGTCTTAGTATCCTTGCTGTCGTGGTGGGGTCGCAAATCTCAGCGCTAAAATTGCCATTTGGCTTATTTTTTTTGGTTTAATTTTTTAAAGTATTAACGCGTTTGGTTCACGCGATCGTTTAACCATTTACACGTCATCTGCTGTCGTTTAACGTCCAATCTGACTTTAGCTTTAGCCCTAAAGCTTTCATAATAGGGCTAAAACTTTCTCATTTTTATGGGCATTTTAAACGATGATGACCGTTTTGCCAGTGCTGGATGACACCTTATTAAGTACTCAGACGATCTTTGGGCTAGGGATTGCTGTAGGGCTGCTGACAGCGCTGGCGATCAGTGCCAAGCGCTGGCTTTTGGGCTATCTTATTGGCGGGCTGATATATTGGGGGGTGATTGATGGGCTTCATCACTGGCTTACCCAGCAGTTTTTGGTCAGTGATTGGCACGGCTTTGTAATTGCCTTTGCGTTAAGTTTGCTGCCGCTATTTTTTTGGGTCAGCTACCGCGTCCTTCGATATGATATGTTAAATTGCCAAAAGCAAAAACCTGCCCTCACAGAGCATTCACCCGTTTACGATTCAGGATTTCAGCCAAGATTTCGCTGACATTTATTTTTTATTAAAACCGATTGTTACACGATAACCGCGCCTTTCTTGCAAATTGATAACGATAGTTTGGAATGAATTGGTTATAATCACCAAGGTATTTGTAAATATTAAGCTTTCTTAAGCAAATTTATCTTATTTTGGAGTAAAGTTATGGTGACTATTCCGGTTTTGGATGTTAAATCTGACCCATTAGACGTGTTGTTGGCAGTCATTGGCTACCGATTATCGATGCTGGCAGGAAGCGACAATGCGGATGTTCAAGCATTATTAACTGATAAAAAAGTCGCGATCGAATTTATCAGTGAAGAGTCAGGCGTGGCTCGCAGCTACAGCTTTGATAATGGCAAATTTAGCCAGCAATCCGGCGAGACTGAAAATGCGGATTTAACGGTTAAATTTAAAGACTCCATGACAGGCGTGAAGCTATTAACCCAAGGCAGCTTACCTGCGTTTATGACGGCAGTTCAAGATAAAAAGCTGAGCATAGATGGCGATTACAGCCAATTGATGTGGTTTAATAAACTTGCCAAACATATCGTTCCGCCAATCCCTGAAGAAGTTAAGCCGTATCTTGATCGCGCCAAGCCTTATGCCTATAAAGCGCAAAAGTTTGCCGAGCATTGGGTTGGGGTTGCCAAACACAAGCTTGGGAAATAAGTTTTCAGCACCAAGCCCATGAATTTTAAGTCTGCTATTTTAAAGAAGGTTGCGGTATACTAAAGTTACTGCACCTTTTTTTTGTGATTTTATTATCAAAAGTTGAAATCATCTAAACATCATCCGCGTGAACCCCTTTTCTATCCTGAATTTAGCATCATTATAAAAGGACTTATTTTATGGCGATCCTGCAACATATTTTGGAGCCAAGCTTATCCTCGAATTCTTCATCAGCGCCCACTTTTGCAAATGCCCCGATCAAAAGCCGCGAGGCGGTTGAGCAACTGTTTGAATTGCCCTTGATGGACTTATTACTGCAAGCGCAAAGCGTTCACCGTAAGCATTTTAACGCCAATGAAGTTCAAATCAGCACCCTTTTATCGATCAAAACCGGAAATTGTCCTGAAGATTGCGGTTATTGCTCGCAGTCTGGTCACCACCGTGAAAAAACCAAACTTGAAGCCGAAAAGCGCTTGGCGGTTGATAAAGTGATTGCTGCTGCAAAACGCGCCAAAGCCAGCGGTTCGTCGCGATTTTGTATGGGCGCAGCTTGGAAGCACCCAAGCGCCAAAGACATGCCTTATGTGGTTGAATTAATTCAAGAAGTCAAAGCTTTAGGGCTTGAAACGTGCATGACCCTTGGCATGCTCAATGCCGATCAAGCAAACCAATTGGCGGATGCAGGGCTTGATTATTACAATCACAATTTGGACACCTCGCGCCGTTATTATGATGAAGTGGTCAGCACCCGAAGCTACGATGACAGATTAGATACGATTGCTCAAGTTCGCGCCTCCGGAATTAACGTTTGTAGCGGCAATATCGTTGGTATGGGCGAAAGCCGTGACGACCGAATTGATTGGGTGATGGAGCTGCTCGCCATGCCCAAGCCGCCAGAATCCATTCCGGTCAATTTACTGGTGCCGATTCAAGGAACACCGCTTGGCGATAAGGTGATTGCCGAGGGTCAATTATCCGTGCTTGAATGGATCCGAACCATTGCGGTCACTCGAATTTGCTGCCCAACCAGTTACGTTCGCTTGTCAGCAGGTCGCGAAAGTCTGTCGGACGCTGAGCAAGCGCTTGCCTTTATGGCGGGAGCCAATTCCTTTTTTTATGGGGATAAATTACTGACGACTGGAAACGCAAGCCAATCAAATGATCAGCGCTTGATGCGCGAGCTTGGACTTCAGGCGCAAATTGCAGAGCCGCGAGCGCCAAGAGTTTTGCCAGTGGTAGATGCGATGAGCGGTCATGAATCTGCCTTGGTACTTGCCGATTGATAATTGGTGATTTGATTGCCTAATTAATAAGCCCTCCTAACTCAGCCGAGAATCTCATGCCCGAGTATTTTAACTGGATCAAAGCATTTCACATCATCTCAATGGTATGCTGGTTTGCGGCGATTTTTTATTTGCCGCGATTGTTTGTTTATCATGCGATGAGCGAAGATAAGATCAGCCAAGATCGCTTTGCCATTATGGAGCGCAAGCTTTATCGCGGGATTATGACCCCTGCAATGATTGCAACTTGGGCATTTGGGCTTTGGATGGTATTGCTTGGTTGGGATGTTTATAAGTCGCAAGGCTGGCTTCATGCCAAGCTTGTCCTTGTGATTTTACTGTCGGCTTATCACGGCGCTTGCGGATTTTATCGTAAAAAACTGATGGATAATCCGCAGTATAAGTCACACGTATTTTGGCGCTGGTTTAACGAAGTTCCAGTATTTGCGCTCGTTATTATTGTGATTTTGGTGGTGGTGAAGCCCTTTTAATATTTTAAAATCAAATCACCGGTCGCATAATGTGATAAACGTGACTTAAGTCATAAACCTTGTATCGCGCAGGCTCGTGACGGCTCTCTCCGGCATAGCTTAATATCAGCGCTTGCTTGTTGGCTTCATCTACCCAACCGACAAATAAGCCGCTGTGTTCAATGTCATTGTAGCCATGATTGATATAATACAGCCAATCGCCGACCTGAATCTCTTGCGGGTTGGCATAAGGTCCCTCTTTATAAGCGCCTTTTAAAATGGTGTTTTTGGTCACCCCTGCCCGATTAAATACGGCGTTTAAATAATCCCAGCAGCCGCCTTTAATGATGGTTCGCTCATTCAGTGCCATTGCCCGTGCGGTTGCAAGTACCTCGCGCGCCGCCCGACTGCTTTGTGATTCAGCTTGTGATAATAGCGGCAAATAACTGCTATCAACATTGTCATAGTTTCCCGCAATACCGCTGCCCCGTAAAAACGCGGGCAATACAGCAGGCACTTTTGGCGCGGTAACGATGGTCGGATAAGTTGCAGCTTTTGGCGAAGGACTGGCAGTTTTGGCAGATTGAATGAGGGTTAAGCGTTTGGGTTGAGCGCTACTTATATTTGAGTTATAAGCTGATTTATTTTGGGCAGAGGAGCTTAGAGCTTGATAACTTTGATTTGAGTAGCCTTGATTTGAATAGCTTTGATTTGAGTCGCTTTGAGCAGCATAGCTTGGCTGACTGGGAGAGCTACTATAGCTTGCAGAGTTTTGATACGCCGGATAAGAAGAATAACTTTGTGAATTGGCAGTGCTATTTGAACTTGCGCCATAAGAAATGGTAGGCTGAGTGTTGGTACGCCTGATAGACGATTGAGTACTGATTCGCGCAGGCGGCACTTTGATTTCCTCGCGTACCTCCGATTTTTGCGCAATCAATTGGCTTAAACTGTCCGTCGTCACATTTGCAGAAGCGGCACTTATGCTTGCCATCATCCCAAAACCAATCGCGCTACGAACAACAAAGCGCTTATTGCAAAATATCACTGAACCACAAGACATCGCAAACCTCATCTCACAGCCATCACTTACTGACAAAACCTTTTATCAGCGCCAAAATCAGTTATAAACCATTTTGCTAAGTTTCTGCAAGCAATATTGCTGACTGCCGCAAATAAAAGGCGCAAAAATTACGACAAAAGGTTTAATCATCGGATTGCAATTTGATGTTGGCGTGACGCTTTTGCAGCGTTTGACCTTGAAGGATGGCTTTGGCAGCCGCGGCTTCTTGCTCACTATCAAAGCCGCTAATTTGATATTTAGGCAATTGCGCTGCACTTGTAATGCTCAGCTGATTGCCAATTTGACTGACCGTATCATCATGGCTTAACGCGATGTGATCACGGCGACCGTGACAGTCGTGAACCAGCTCACCGGATCTCACCCAAAGGATACCGCCTTGAATGAGACTGCTTTGGGCTTTTTTTTGTTGTTGGCGTTTTAAATTGAACATAAAACTTGCCACCACCAACAATGCTAAAGCCGCAATCGAGTGCCGAACTGAAAATAAACTCATCGCAACCGCAACGGCAACCGCACCGATAAGCAGTACCGCGCCAAACCAAAATAGCCCGTTATCGCTCTTTTTTGGGGCGTCCGTTAAGGTAATTTTTGCACCGTTTTCAGTCAGCTTGAGCATAATCAATTGCGCCTTTCGCTTTTATCAAACAAGCGATTAAAAAAGCCGTTAATCAAAAAGGCTACCAACCAAGCGCTTCTTTTTGTAAGGCGATCAAGTCTTTAATGCCGCCTTCTGCCAAATCGAGCATGGCATTGGCTTCCGCTCGTGAAAAGGGCTTTTCTTCCGCCGTACCTTGAATTTCGATGAAAGCGCCGGATTGGGTCATGACCACGTTTAAATCAGTGTCGCAGCTGGCATCTTCTTCGTAGCACAAATCAAGGTAGGCATCGCCGCCTTTAATACCGACCGAAACGGCAGCAACCAAACCAATCAACGGATCATTTTTTAGCTTTTTGGTTTTTTGTAAAGCTTCGAGCGCATCAATTAAGGCAATCGCCGCACCCGTCACGCTTGCGGTTCGCGTGCCGCCATCGGCTTGTAACACGTCGCAATCGATATAAATGGTATTTTCGCCAAGCTTATCCAAATCGACCATCGCACGAAGGCTGCGACCAATCAAGCGTTGAATTTCTTGGGTGCGACCTGACTGTTTACCGCGAGCGGCTTCACGCTGATTTCGGGTGTTGGTGGCGCGCGGGAGCATGCCATATTCTGCGGTTACCCAACCTTTACCCTTGCCTTTAAGCCATCGCGGAACGCCGGACTCAATACTTGCCGTACAAAGCACTTTGGTGTCGCCAAAGCTGACCAACACTGAGCCTTCGGCGTGCTTGGTGTAGTGACGCTCAAAGCGGACGTGACGAAGCTCATTTAACTGCCGGTTATCAATTCGCATAAATCATTCCAAAATGGTCAATTAAAATAAAAGTTGCCGCTATCCTAACGCCCATTTTTAGAAATATCAACTTTTAAGCCGTCCTCGATCTGCTTCTTATTCTAGACCTTCCATTTTACGAAGTTCTTTTCGAAGGATTTTACCAACGTTTGATTTTGGCAATTCATCAACAAACTGAACATGGCGCGGTCGTTTATAACCAGTCAGCTGCTTTTTACCAAACTCAAGCAATTCTTCTTCGGTCACATTGCCTTTTTTCACCACAAAAATCTTCGGGTCTTCGCCGCGCTTGTCATTTGGAATACCAATCGCACCGACCTCTTTGACCGCCGGATGCTCGCTCATTGCTTCTTCAATTTCGTTGGGATAAACGTTGAATCCGGACACCAAAATCATGTCTTTTTTGCGATCCACAATTTTAATAAAGCCTTTTTCATCCATGATGCCGATGTCACCGGTTTTTAAGTAGCCGGACTTGGTAAAGGTTTTTTCGGTTTCATCAGGGCGATTTTGGTAGGCAATCATGACTTGCGGACCTTTGACACAAATCTCACCGCGCTCGCCAATGGGCAACTCTGTTTCATCGTCATCAATCAAAATGATATCGGTGCTTGATGCCGGAATGCCGATCTTTCCGGTAAATTCAGCGATGGTCATGGGATTAAACGCAACTACTGGCGAGGTTTCTGACAAGCCATAACCTTCAACAATCGGCAGCCCTGTGATTTGGTGCCACTGTTTGGCAACACTTGGCAGTACTGACATGCCGCCGCCAATTGCTGCTTTTAAATTAGAAAAATCAAGCTCGGCAAAATTTTTATTGCCAACCAAAGCATTAAATAAAGTATTCACCGCTGGAATAAACGCAGGCTTATATTTGCCCATTTGTTTGATCAAACCGTCCAAATCGCGTGGATTGGGAATGAGCAGTCCCGCGTAGCCTTCATACATGCTGTACATGCCGCAAACCATGAATGAGAACACATGATACAGCGGTAGCGCCGTCAAAATGACATCATCGGCATTGGGATCATCTTCAAAGGCGCTTTCCATCAGCGCGCGGATTTGCAGCATATTGGCGACCAAATTGCCGTGACTGAGCATCGCGCCTTTGGCAACGCCCGTTGTGCCGCCGGTATATTGCAATAAGGCAACATCGCTTAAACTTAAATCAGGGCGCTTATATTTGCTGGCGGATACGGCGTTTAGCACTTGTTTGAAGCTTTGGCTGTCAGGCAAGCTATAACTTGGAATCATTTTTTTGATATGGCGGGCAACCATATTGATCAAAAAACCTTTGGCGGTACCGAACATATCGCCAAGTTTGCAGACGATCACCTGCTCAACCGCGCCTTTATTTTTGGCGTCTTGGTAGGTTTTGGCAAAGTTTTCTACGATGAATAACACTTTAGCGCCTGAGTCTTCAAGCTGGTGCGACAGCTCGCGGCTAGTATAAAGTGGATTGACATTAACCAGCGTCATTCCTGCGCGAATCACGCCAATCGCGATAATCGGATATTGCAATAAATTGGGCATCATTACCGCAACTTTATCGCCTTTATCAAGTCCTAAAGATTGCAAATAGCTGGCAATTTGGCGGCTAAACAAGTCAAGCTGCTTGTAGCTTAGGCTTTCATCCATACAAATATAAGCCGGCTTTTGACCATAACGGCGAAAATTGCGCTCAAACACTTCAAGTAGCGAGGTATTGTCATCGGGCATATCGATGGTCGGCGCAATATTATAGCGCTCATAAGCTTCAAGCCACGGGCGATTGCTTGGGATGTCCGGCATGGTTGGAAACGCAGTTGCTTCAGCTTGGAGCGATTTTTTGGTATGTTGGTTTGAAGTAGGCTGAGTCATAGCAGGTTTCCAAAGGTGTTAATAAAAAATTCAAAAATAAAAAGTGATGCTAAAAACAATAGCATAGTCGAAAAAAAAGCAAAGTTCAGCCCCGCCTTGTGATGATTTGTGAACTTATTAGGGCTCGTTTTATCAAAATTCCAAGGCGGCGCGATAACTTAGTTTTGGATTATTTGCTAAGCGGCTGATTTGCCTTTATTTTCCTCCATTGCCCGCAAGTCTTTTCGCAAGATTTTGCCGACGTTGGATTTTGGCAACTCATCGATAAATTCAACATAGCGCGGTCGTTTATAGCCGGTTAAGTTTTGTTTGGCAAACGCCAATACGTCATCGACCGTTAAGCTGTCATCTTTACGAACGACAAAAATTTTGGGAACTTCGCCGCTTTTGTCATCAGGAACACCAATCACGCCACATTCTAAAATCTTAGGATGCGCCGCCATCACGTCTTCAACTTCGTTGGGATAAACGTTAAATCCGGACACCAAAATCATGTCTTTTTTGCGATCAACGATGGTGACGAAACCTGCGTCATCCATGATACCAATGTCGCCGGTTCGAAAATAGCCATCTTCGGTCATGACTTCGCGGGTCGCTTCCTCACGGTTCCAGTAGCCTTTCATGACTTGCGGGCCGCGAACACAAATCTCACCGCGATCACCAAGCGCTACTTCATTGCCCTCGTCATCTAAGATTGCCACGTCCGTTGCGGGCATTGGGATACCGATCGTTCCGCCAAAGGTGGCTTGGTTGGCAGGGTTTGCCGTAGCAACGGGGGAGGTTTCGGACAAACCATAACCTTGAACGATGATGTTGCCCGTGATTTGGCGCCATTTTTCAGCGGTCGCTTTGAGAACCGCCATGCCACCGCCCATCGACATTTTAAGTTTGCTATGATCGAGCGATTTAAACTCATCGTTATTAGCAAGCGCGTTAAATAAGGTATTCACCGCAGGGAAAAACGCCGGCGGATGGTTTTTATAGTCTTTTAACAAGCTTTTAAGGTCGCGCGGATTGGGAACCAGCAGCCCAATGCAGCCGCGATAAATGCCAAACATCCCACAAACGGTAAATGAGAAAATATGATACAGCGGCAGCGCGGTCAAAATCACTGGCTGCTCGCCTTTATGGTCAAACTCATCAAAGGCGCTTCCTAAAAAGGTGTCGCATTGAATCAGGTTTGCCACCAAGTTTTTATGAGTGAGCATAGCGCCTTTGGCAACGCCTGTCGTGCCGCCCGTATATTGCAGCACGGCAACGTCATTTAAACCAATATGGCTTGGGCGCTTGTATTTACTGGCGCTGACTTCATGAAGCGCTTGCTTGAAGCTAACGCTGCCAGCAATATTGTAGCTTGGCACCAATTTTTTGACGTGGCGGACAACCGCATTGACCACAAAACCTTTAAGCGTTCCCATCAAATCGCCCATCGAGGTGATAACGACATGGTCAACCATTTTTTTGCCGATATCTTGATAGGTTTTGGCAAAGTTTTCGACCAAAATGAGCGCTTTGGCTTCTGAGTCTTTGAGCTGATGCTCAAGCTCAGGGGTGGTGTATAAAGGATTGACGTTGACCAATGTCAGCCCTGCCCGCAGCACGCCAATTACCGCAACCGGAAGCTGCAAAATATTGGGCATCATGACTGCCACTTTATCGCCTTTTTTAAGTCCCAGTGATTGCAAATACGCCGCCATTTGTCGGCTATATAAATCCAGTTCTTGAAAGCTGATGCTTGCACCCATGCAAACAAAGGCGGTTTTGTCGCCAAATTTAGCAAAGCTTGCCTCAAAAATATCAATGAGCGAGGTGTTGTCCGGCGGCAGTTGAATATCATAGTTGAGCCCAAGCGCCTCGTAAGTCTTAAGCCAAACTTTGTCCTTATGGCGAGTGCCAATACCTTGATTGTCCATAATCGTCTCCTAAAATGTTATTATTGCTGTGCTCCTTTGCCTTTAACATACACACTTTAAGGAGTGGACTCAATACAAAAGATTGCGTGGTCAGTTTGCAAAGGTTGTTGACAGCTTGCCTTAGAAATTGTTGGGATAAATAACGTCGAAAGTAATAAAAAACCATGCAGCGCAATCACGCAGCATGGCTTAAAAAATTGGGATTAGCGCTTGGCGGCATCGTTTGGCGATAGCGCTTCGGCAAGATCAAGCAATTGAACAAAGTTTCGCCGAAGCCCATTGGGGTCGCTGACAGTATTTTGACTCAAGCTTTGGTTGGCTAAGCGCTTGCTGTCGCTAAATTGCCAGTGGTTAATATAGTCACTGCCTTGCAGTTTTTGCGCAAATCCAGCAACGGCAATGGCAAACTGGGTATCCGGATGGGCGCGGCTGATAGCAACGCCATTCGTTGCCAAAATGGGCAGCTCAACCAATTGCGACCTTGCTTGCGGGGAGAGTTTGTAGCGAAGCTTTAAAAAGCCAAGCTCGGGCGCGTTAGGGTTTGCCAGTGCTTTTAGCGGTTGCGGTTTGGCGTAGCGTCGCGGCTCAAAGCTGCCTTTTTGACCTTTTGGCGTGACTTCAAACAGCGCTACCATGGATTTTCCTGCACCAATCTCACCGGCATCTACCTTGTCATTGTTAAAGTCGGCTTCGTTTAGCAATCGGTTTTCATAGCCAATCAAGCGCCATTCGCTGACCGCATTGGGATTAAATTCAAGCTGAATTTTAACGTCACTTGCCACCGTATTAAAGGTTGAGGCAAGCTCATCGCTAAAGACTTTTTTAGCTTCCATCAGGCTGTCGATATAGCTGTAATTGCCGTTGCCGCTGTCTGCCATTTGCTCCATCATGTAGTCGTTTAAGTCGCCGCGACCAAAGCCGACGGTGGACAGCGATATGCCGCGATTGCGGTTGGCTTTGACCAAATCCAGCATCTCCTCAACGCTGCTAATTCCCACGTTAAAGTCACCATCGGTGAGCATTAAAATGCGGTTGATGCCATTTTTTTTCAGGGATTTTTGCGCTTCATCATAAGCAAGCTTGAGCGCGTCCTCGCCGTTGGTGCTGCCTTCAGCTTGCAAGCTATTGATGGCGGCTTGGATTTTACGCGTATCATTACCGCGCGTTGCCGGTAGCACGACCTCGGTTTCGCCAGAATAGCTGATGATGCTAATGGTGTCCTCAGATCGAAGCTGCTTGGCAAGTAAATTCAGCGCTGATTTGGCAAGTGGTAATTTGTCCGGCTCATCCATTGACCCTGAAACATCCACCAAAAACACTAAGTTTGACGGCGAGATTTTTTTGGTAAAGCTTAAATTGTCCACCGCTTTGATGCCAACTTTTAAGATTTGGTTGCCTTGATTGGACGTGTTCCAAGGCGAGCTGACCAGCTCCGTTTCCACGACAAATGGCGCTCGACCCAAGCGCTTGCTGTTGGCAAAGTCATAATTAAAATAGTTAATCATCTCCTCAGCGCGAACGGCGTCACGAGGCGGCAAGCTGCCTTCATTTAAATAGCGGCGAATGTTGGCGTAACTTCCGGTATCGGTGTCAATGGATAACGTGGCAACGGGATTGTCAAGAGTTCGCTGAATGGGGTTGGCGATATTTTTTTGGTAATTGTCGCCCATCTCGTTTGGGGCGGGATAATACGGCTCGACGCTGACCACTTCCGCTTCGTTATATTCGACCACGGGCGCTGCCATATCAGCATTTGCGACCTCGCCTGCCATACTGTCACTGCTTCGGCTGACGCTTTTTGAGCTGTTTGCAGGGCTACTCGGCTCGCTCATCGTGTCTTGCTTTTGGGTGCTACAAGCGCTGAGCATGGCAGTCATCACACAAAGATAAAGCGCTGGCTTTAAAAAAGGTTGAGATAACGATTTTTGCGGCGGTAAACAACGCTTGGAGGAAAAATAAGGAACCATGGCAATACTCCTTAATCTTAATTTGAGCGCTGATTGCGGCAAAAAATGCAGCGATTGACAGCAAAAACGACCCATAACCAAGCTTAAATATAAGGAAACTCAGCCGCCGAGTTAACAAACAAAGCTTGACTGGTTTTATATTGACTATAGCGAATTTAGGGATCAAAAGCCAATGATTCTTGACGTTTTTTTGCGTCACTCCCCGTCGTTTAGCGTCATTTTGCCCTTTTTAATTGCCTTTAATTGCTTTACGATAGCGCCATTGCCCTGATTTGGGCGTTCTGTTTTTAAAAAGCCAAATTTTAAAAAGTGAATGTTGATTATGTCCGAAAGTCTTACTTTATCTGACGATACTTTTGAGTCAAAAGCGTCATTAAGCGAAGCGGTTGATTCGCGCTCGGTTGCCGAATTTACCGAGCAAGCGTATTTGAATTATGCGATGTACGTGATTATGGATCGCGCGCTGCCTAACATTGCCGATGGGCTAAAGCCCGTTCAGCGGCGAATCATTTATGCCATGAGCGAGCTTGGGCTAAAAGCGTCCGCTAAACCCAAAAAATCAGCGCGAACGGTTGGCGACGTTCTTGGCAAATATCACCCGCACGGCGATAGCGCTTGTTATGAAGCCATGGTATTGATGGCGCAGCCGTTCAGCTACCGCTATCCGCTGATCACCGGTCAAGGCAACTGGGGCAGCCCTGACGACCCCAAATCCTTTGCTGCCATGCGCTACACTGAAGCCAAAATGTCCGCTTATGCCAACACACTGTTAAGCGAGCTTGGTCAAGGAACGGTGGATTGGCAAGATAACTTTGACGGCACAATGCAGGAGCCAACCACCTTGCCCGCGCGGTTGCCCAATATTTTATTAAACGGCACGACGGGAATTGCCGTTGGTATGGCAACCGACATTCCGCCGCACAATTTAAACGAAGTCGTCCGCGCCGCCATTCGTTTGCTTAAAAATCCGGACTTAACCATCAAGCAATTAACCCAGTCGATTCCTGCGCCGGATTTACCCACCCGAGCTGAAATCATCACCAGTAAAAAAGACTTGCAAGCGATGTATGAGCGCGGTCGCGGCAGCTATAAAATGCGCGCCACTTACCATATTGATGACAAAGAAAAAAACCTGATCATCATTGATGCGCTGCCCTATCAAGTGTCGGGCAGCAAAATCCAAGAGCAAATCGCGCGGCTGATGATGGAGAAAAAACTGCCGTGGATTACGGACATTCACGACGAATCCGACCACGAAAACCCATGCCGAATCGTGCTTGAGATGCGCTCAAGCCGCGTTGACGTTGAGCGCGTCATGAGCCATCTGTTTGCCAGCACCGACCTTGAAAGCAACTACCGCGTCAACATGAATATGATTGGGCGAAACGGTAAGCCGCAGGTCAAAAACTTAAAAGAAATCCTTACCGAATGGCTTGAGTGTCGCCGATCTGTGGTCACCCGCCGCTTAAAGTTCCGTTTGGATAAAATCGATAAGCGCTTGCATATTTTAGCAGGCTTATTGGTTGCCTATTTAAACATCGATGAAGTCATCAAAATCATCCGTGAAGAGGACGACCCACAAGCCGCGCTTATGACAACCTTTGGCTTAAGCGACATTCAAGCCGGCGCAATCTTGGACATTCGCTTACGGCAACTGGCAAAACTTGAGGAAATGGCGCTTAAAGGCGAGCAAGACGAGCTAAACCGCGAGCGCGCCACCATTCAAGAACACTTGGATAATACTGACAGCCTTACGCAATTGATGATTGATGAAATGAGCGAGGACATGAAAGCTCACGGCGACAACCGAATGTCGCAGCTTATCGAGCGTGATGAGGCGCAGGCGCTTAAAGACTCCGATCTCATGCCAAGCGAGCCGATCACCGCCGTATTGTCAAAAGCCGGCTGGATTCGCGCGGCGAAAGGTCACGATGTCGACCCTCGCGGTATGAGCTTTCGCGCCGGCGACAGCTATCAGGCGCATACGCGCGGCAAGTCCAACGCCAAAATTATGGTTCTTGATAGCACCGGTCGCAGCTACAGTATTGACGCTCATAGCCTAGCTTCCGCTCGCGGTCAAGGCGACCCGTTAACCAGCGTGTTAAAGCCGCCATCAGGCGCGACCTTTGAGCAATTATTATCCGGCGGGACTGATGAGCGCATTGTCCTTGCCAGCGCAAACGGTTACGGCTTTATCAATACGCTTGGCAATTTGGACACCAACCAAAAATCAGGTAAAAGCATCATTAACTTAAGCGATAGCCGATTGCTTCCCGTTGCGGCGTTGGACTCGGCGGCAAATCTTGACCACTTGGCAGTCACGACCGACGCCGGATATTTGCTGATTTTCCCACTCGATGAGCTGCCCACCCAAGCTCGCGGTAAAGGCAATAAATTGATTGATTTAAAAGACGGTGAAAACGTCATCAGCATCACGCCGATGTCGCTGACCGACAGCCTTGTCATCACCGCAGGAAAGCGCCACGTGACCTTAAAGCCAAGCGATTTGTCAAATTATCAAGGGTCGCGCGCGGCTCGAGGCAGCAAACTGCCAAGAGGCTTTCAAAATGTGAGTGAGGTTTTGGTTGGGGAATAGCGTATTAAGTTAGACGTAGTTAGACTAAGAGTCTAGCTACGTTTGCTACCTATTAGAGATTATGCTTCTCTAAAGACCTAATTATCATTTATTAAAAGAGTAAAAAAAATGTCACGCCTATCTCCTAAAACTGACACGTTGAGAGCCTTATTTGCTAAATCAGGAAATCAGTGCGCCTTTCCGAATTGTGACCATTCTTTAATAAGTGAAAAAAATAAGTTTATAGCTCAAGTTTGTCATATAGAAGCTGCCAATCAAGGAGGTGAAAGATATAATGAAAATAGTACCGATGAAGAAAGAAGAGGCTTCGATAACTTACTAATTCTTTGCTACGCCCATCATGTAGAAACGAATGATACCGCTGAATATACCGTAGAAAAACTTAAAGAAATGAAGTTTAATCATGAGAAGTCCTTTGATGGGAATTTTAAGATCAATGAAACAACACTGAAAAAACTGAGTTCTGAAATAGAAGAATATTGGAATCATATAGAGTTACTTAATCAGACAGAACATATTTACTCTGACTTAGGTTTTCAAATCAATAAATCAGATACCTTTAGTGAGATAATTTCTCGCTTACTTAGCTCAATTGACTTGATTCAATTTTCATTTGATATGCTTAGAGAAACCGAAGAGTCTTTAATTGATGATATCAGCAAATTTTTACATTCAGAAAAAACTAAAACTGATTTAATTAATGCTATTAAAGATTGTGGTTATGGCAATCCCTTTGTTAACAGAAACTGGGAAACTTTTAATTTGACTGCTCCAAATGCAGTGCAGCAACTTCATATATATATAGCACATATGGAAATTAAGTATTTAGAAGAGTATTTAAAGAATAATAGCGATGATCAAGCTGCAACTCAAAGATTTGAAGATGTTAAGAAAAAACTAGAAGAGTATGCTATAAGTGCTACATACAGCGATTAAGTATATATTCTAAATACAATTGACTTTAATATAACCCCCATCAATTTTGATAATTCAAGATGCCATCATAAATAACGCATTATAAATTGGACATCTATAAAAAGGACTCCCATGCCAACCCTCACCATCGCCACCGAAAAAATCACCGTCCCCACCCCAAAAATGATTTTTTTTGACATCGACGACACCTTAAGCCGAAACGGTAAAATCGCCCCAAACAACAAAGCGACTCTTGAAGCACTTGCTGATACCGATATTAAACTTGTCATCTCAACCGGTCGCTCCAAAGTCATCTTGCCGCCCGACATCACCGAACTGCTTGACGCCGGCATTTTAGACGCCATCATCTGCATGAACGGTCAATACAGCTTTGACAACGAGCGCATCATCAGCCACTACCCATTGACGGCGGCGCAGGCGACCACCATCGCCGACCTTTGTAACCAAAGCGGTCTGGTCTATAAGTTCGACGCCGAATCGCAAATCGTCTGGTCGGATGAGCACGAATGGCAAACTACCTACCACGACCAAATCAAAAGCTGTAGCATCATCGACCCTGAGTACTGCAAATTTAATACCGTTTATCAATGCTCAGTATTTTTTGACAACCAAGATGACAAAATGCAGGATGTGAACTTTGACCGTCATGCCCTAAAGCTGGTGCATTGGCATCCCATCATAGGCGATATTTTGCCGATTGATGCCTCAAAAGCGCGCGGCATTTTGGACGTTTGCAAGCATTTTTCAGTCGATGCTCGCGACTGTATGGCGTTTGGTGATGGGCTAAATGACTTAGAAATGTTTGATCTGGTAGGTTTTGCGGTGGCAATGGGCGATGGCAAAGACGAGTTAAAAGCGCGCGCCAACCTTATCACCGGCAGTATTGAAGAAAATGGCATTCAAAACGTGATTGAGCATTTTTTAGCAAGCTAAGCTGATGGCTCAATTTTTGGTTGCTCAATTTGCGCCCAAATGTCGCTAAAGATTTGCTTTAACTCTGACAGCATCTTATGGCTTAGCGGCGTTGAAAAATGCCGAACGCCATGAACGGGAATGCCGCCCACCTCAGTTTTAACGTAAAAGTCCATAAGTTTGGTGCTTGAGCTGTCTTTGGTCAACCGAATGGGAAGCTGCCGCGATGGCATATCGCTTCGAGACTTTCGCGGATTTTGGTAGCGTTTGGTAAATTCATCAAAGGTTCGCCAACCGATACAAACGATGTGCTTTGGCGCGATTTGCGCAAGTGGTAGTTGCGTTAAGGCTTGATGCTCAAGCTGCATTGATTTAGGCAGTTGTTTAAGCTGTGCTTTCACCACGCTTTCAGTCGGGCTGGCAAAATAGGACAACAAACTGGTCTCGGCGCAGCGCTCAAGCTTTTCCGCATCGCCAAGGCACGCCACATCAATCACGCGGCGGGCAAAGCGATTGCTATGAGCAGCGTCCTCAATAAATTTGCAAGGTAGCCGTTTAAAATCAATAAGTTTGGTATTGCTTTGCCGAGCGGTTAAGTCGTGCCAATAGCGATGACCGGGGTTGATACCGATAAATAAAATGTCGGGATGATAAAGCTTTCCGGTGATAAAGTGACCGGCAAAAAATAGCGGATTGCCTTCCAAATACGAGTTGGCGCGAATTATAAAGTCATTAATCTGCTGCTGTTTTTGCATCAAAACTTTTTCTAAAGACAAGTCCGTTATTGCGTTATCTGCCATAATTGTTTGTAACCTCTAATAGCTTATGGCATCGTCAATCCGCCATCAACGGCAATCGACTGTCCCGTAATGGCAAGGCTTAAATCGGACGCCATAAGCACGACCGAATTGGCAAAATCGCTAACTGAGGTGGCTTGACGAAGCGGCGTGGTGGTGGCGATATAGTCAAAGACTTCCTCGGTGGTAAGGCTGCTGGCGTCCGTAGTTTTTAGCAGACCGCCTGCCAGCAAGTTAACGCGGATGCCAAACTGACCAAGCTCGCTTGCTAAATTGCGCGTCAGTCCAATCAGCGCTGATTTGGCGGTGGTATAATCGTAATACGTCACCACAGGGTTATAAACCAAGTTGGTTGAAATGTTGATGATTTTGCCCAGTTGCTGCGATTTCATTTGTGGCAAAACCGCTTGAACGGTATTGACCGCGCCTTGAACAATGCCCTCAATTTGCTGCGAAAAATGCGACCATTTGACAGTTTCAATGCTTGTAAACTCAGCGTTTGGATTGAACTGATAATTTGGTAGCGCGTTATTAACCAAAATATTAATTTTTCCAAAGCGATTGACCACTTCTGCGCTCATGGCTTGCATTTGCTCAAGGCTGGTCACATCGCCTTGATAATCAAACGCTGTTCCGCCTGCGGCGATGATTTCTGCTACCACATTTTCAGCGGCAGTTTTACTATTAAGATAGTTGACGCAAACGCTTGCCCCGCTCGCTGCCAACTGCTTAGCAATTTGAGCGCCAAGACCACGACTTGCGCCCGTGACAATGGCGACTTTATTCGTCAGCAGCTTAGGAATCATAATTTCATTAGTCGTCATTGTTAAATCCTTTTATTATCTTGCTCTCGCTCATATTTTGATATTGCGTTATCAGCCGTCATCATAGCATGGTTATGCTAAGCTTTTTTAGCTTGGAATTTAGCTGGCTTTTCAGGACGCTATTTTTGCTCAAGTTTTGCTCAAGCTCTTTAAATTTTGACTTGTCACAACCATAATCCTATCATGAGTCAAGTGACGACTATTTTTTAGCTGATTGAGGAGCGCCGTTTTGACATCATCACCTTATTATCCTTCTGCCAAAATTTTGCCAAAAGTTCTTGCCTGCGCGGTTATCGCCGCAAGCCTCATCGGCTGTAATAAGGCGGACAATTCGGCAGCAAATAATGCCAGTAGCTCCGGCGAGACGCTCAATTTATACAACTGGTCGGAATATATGCCGCAAGAAATTTTGGACGGCTTTGAAAAAGAAACCGGAATCAAGGTCAATTACACCACCTTTGACTCAAACGAGGCGATGTACGCCAAGCTCAAACTGCTCGACACCTCAAGCCAATACGATTTAGCGGTGCCCTCGACCTATTATGTTGAAAAAATGGCAAACGAAGGCTTACTACAAGAGTTGGACAAGTCCAAACTAAGCAATTTTAAAAATTTGGATACCTCGTTTACCAACACCAAAGTTGACCCTGATAATAAATACTCGATCCCTTATATGTGGGGCAGCACGGGACTTGCGATTAATGGCGATGCGATTGACCCGAAAACGGTAAACAGTTGGAATGATCTTTGGCGACCGGAGTATAAAGGTCAAGTGATGCTGATGAACGACATGCGCGAAGTGTTTGGTATGGCGCTTTTAACCCTTGGTCACTCTGGAAATAGCCGAAACCCTGAGGAAATCAAAGCCGCTTATGAAAAGCTGACCACCTTAATGCCAAACGTAAAAACCTTTAATTCAGACGCCTCAAGAATGCCGTATATTGAAGGCGAAACCAATATTGGCATGACTTGGAACGGCGAGGCGGTCATGGCAAATGATGAGGGCTTAACGAGTCTGGTTTATAAATACCCAAGTGAGGGCGCGCTACTTTGGATGGACAATTTTGTTATTCCAAAAAATGCTAAAAACGTTGATGCGGCGCATAAATTTATCGATTATTTACTGCGACCTGAAAATGCCAAAATCGTCAGCGAAGAAATTGGTTACGCCTCACCTAATATCGAAGCGCGAAAGCTGATGGATGACAGCGTTCGCAATAATCCGACCATTTATCCCAATAAAGACATTTTAGCCAAAGCGGAATTTCAAGAAGACGTTGGCGATGACGCGTTGCAGCTTTATCAGCAGTATTGGGATAAGCTTAAAGCCAACCGTTAATTTTTATTATCTATAAAAAACCCTGCGCAATTGGCAGGGTTTTTAATAACTGATATTTCAAGCCGCTATTTTGACTTGTCTTCAATCAGCTCTTTCATACTGTCGCCTTTAGCATTATCTTTGCCTGCATTTTTATTGGCTTTATCCTCTGACTTTTTGTCTGATTTGCTCTCAGACTTGCTATCGCTTGGCGGTTTTGGGGCAGGAACGGCAGGCGGCTTTTTAGCTTCGTCAGCTTTTTTATCGGCTGAATTATTTGCGGCGTCATCCCCCGCCACTTTGCGCTCTTCATTGACTGACAGCGTTTGCGACTGGTCTTTGGACTGCTTGATGCTTTCTGATTTATTTGACGACGATTTGCTGTCCTCTTTAGTCGCTTCTTTTTTAGGCGCAGGTTTAGGCTGAGGTCTTGGTCGAACCGGAACTTCACGCTTGGTCGGTTGCAATTTGACCGCTCGCGTCCGTTTTGATCCCAAATCTTTAATCGGTTCTGGGCGCTCATAGTTGTCGATGATGCTGACATAGCGGTTGATCTCTTCAGGCAACACGCGAACGTTTGCAGGTAGCCCAAAATCGACCAGTTTTGCCGCGCCCATTGCTTCTTGCGGGCTTCCCATCAAGCCATAAATGAGCATATAACGCAGCTGGTTGTCCTCATCGCGGTAGCGAAAATAAGAAAACTTATCGCGATCCTCGCGACCATCAAGGTAGCTGACCACGACGTCATTTTCAGCCACGTTCATCACCTGAACGGTCCATTTGCCTTTGTTGGTAAGCAAATAGCGCTTGTCTTTAAACTCTTCAGGATAGTTGCGCAAGTCGCGAATGGTATCCTCAAAGCTGATCGGCTGAACGTCCGCATCAAGCTCATGCAGCGGCTCAACGCGGGTTGGCTGAGTAAGCTCGGTAGTCAGCGGTTGTGCGGACGCCGTTAAGGGTGCATTTTCAATTTTGGTGACCACCTTTGGCGTTTGGTTAACCATCCAAACCAAAGCGGTGACAACCCCAAGAATAATGGTCATCATCAGCCAAATCAACGCTTGGCGGCGATTTGACTTTTTATCTTGAGGCGTCGCTTGTGAGGTTGCGACCATGAAAATATCCTTTCAAAATTAATAGTAGCGATGCTTTTGCCCAAAGCCCGTCAGCAAAGCCTGATCTTAAGCGTATCAATTAGCTTTCAAGACAGGAATGCTCCAAGAGCACTTGGGTAAGCAGCGAGCTGTCAAAGTCTTTGGTAATGACCGCTTGTCCTAGTGATTTTAACAAAATCAGTCGCAGTTGTCCGTGCTTGACTTTTTTATCATGCCCCATCAGATCAAGAGCGGTATCAACGGCAATGGGCGGCGGGACAATGGGCAGATTTGCCAAAGTTAAAACGCGCTCCACTCGGGAAACGTCATCAGCCGTTAGCCAACCAAGCTTTTGCGAGAGTTTTGCGGCTTGAACCATGCCCGCAGCGACCGCTTCACCATGAAGCCAATTGCCATAGCCTTCATGAGTTTCGATCACATGACCAAAGGTATGACCAAAGTTTAAAATCGCCCGAATTCCTGATTCGCGCTCATCGCTTGCCACGATATCGGCTTTATATTGGCAGCAGCGTTTGACCGCCTCGCCAAGAACGGTCAGATCAAGCGCCATCATGGCAGGCAAATTGTCCTCAAGCCAAACCAAAAACGCCTCATCCATGATCAAGGCGTATTTAATGACCTCGGCAAGCCCTGCTGACAGCTCTCGCGGCGGCAAGGTTTTGAGCGTTGCCATATCCGCAAGCACCATTTGCGGCTGCCAAAAAGCGCCAATCATGTTTTTACCTTTGGGGTGATTGATCCCTGTTTTACCGCCAACGCTTGAATCGACTTGGGATAACAAGGTTGTTGGGATTTGAATAAAATCAACCCCGCGCATAAAGCTTGCCGCCGCAAATCCGGTCATATCCCCGATCACACCGCCGCCAAGCGCAATTAAAGTTACATCGCGGTTAAAGTGATGATCCATCAGCGCATCATAAATCCGGTTGATGCTGTCTTGGTGTTTGTATTGCTCACCATCGGGCAACACACAAGTGGCAACCGTAAAGCTTGCTTCAAGCTTTCGCTGCAAATCTGCCAAATAAATTGGGGCAACAGTGTCATTGCTGACAATTAAGACCTGCTGACCTTTGATAAAGGGCGCAATATAATCTGCCGTTGCCTGCGCCTCATGTGCCATTTGCGAAATAACAATCGGATAATCGTGGCTTTGGGCGCGCACCCATAAGCCGTCATCGCCGTTATGAAGCGTTGGCATCGATGTGGTTAGGGTCATCCTCTACTCCTAAATATGTTTTGGCGCAACTGCTCATTGACCATTATAAACCAAATTGGCAATCAACCTTCATCCTCATGAGCCGTTAATTTAATGGCGCTTAAATCCAAGCAAACGCCCGGCAACTTATCAAGCTGTTCGATGAGCTGTTGAACCATATGGCGTGGATAGGTGTGACCCGTTGGCAAAATAATATGAGCAACCTCTCGGTATAACGGGTCGCGGCGCTGATAAAGCGCTTGTAAAACTTGTCTTGGGTTTGGGTGCTGCAAAAGTGGTCGTGACTTGTCTTTTGCCGTTCGGGCAAGCTGAACCTCGACCGGCGCATTTAAATAAACCACAATACCGCGATCATGAAGGGCTTTTCGGTTGTCCTCATCCATTACCGCGCCGCCGCCCGTTGCCAAAACGATATTTGATCGCTGAGTCAACTCATCAATGGCTCGGCGCTCGCGCAAACGAAATCCCGCCTCGCCCTCTTTGGCAAAAATCCAAGCAATATCTGCGCCCGATTGCGCCTCAATAAACCAATCACTGTCGACAAATTCGCGACCAAGCTGCTTGGCAAGCAGGCGCCCAATCGTCGTTTTTCCGGCGCCCATTGGTCCTACAATAAATATTGATGGCAACGATTCTACCATATCACCCAACTTAAGCTAAATGAGCTATCATACATCGTAAGCTTTATTCTGGCTAGTAATGAGCTTTAATATTCATAAATTTTAACCATAAAAAAAGCAAGCTTGGCAGCCTGCTTTTTTCAATTACCATAATCACATGGCTTTAACGCATCGCGATCAATCCAACCGGCTAATGCCATCATTGATCAGCTTTGGCGTCACAAAAATGAGCAGCTCTTGCTTGTCGGTGCTGCGCATATCACGGCGGAAGGCTTTGCCAATATAAGGTAAATCCCCTAAAAAGGGTACTTTTTCAACCCCAGTTGAGTTGCGGTTTTTAAACACGCCGCCCAACACAATGGTTTGACCGTCTTCAACGATCACATTGGTTGAAATGGAGTCTTCAGAAATTGCCACATCGCCATTAATGATGGTTGGCGTACCATTACTAATATTTAATTGCAAGCCAATTTTGCCATCGGGGGTGATGTTCGGCGTTGCCTCTAAACTTAACGCTGCCTCTTTAAAACTGGTGGTGGTCGCCCCACTTGCTGACGCTTCTTGATAAGGAATCTGCGTTCCTGAAGAGACTTTTGCGGTTTGTTTATCGGCGGTTAAAATTTTTGGCGTTGAAATAACTTCCCCGCGGTTGTCCGCTTGCAAGGCAGACAATTCTAAATCAAGCATAAAATCGGACATGCTTAAGAGCCCAAAGGCAATACGACCAGCCGGATTGTCAATACCAAGATCAACGTTTAAGTTGTCAGGTCGGCTGATGTCATATTTTGGGTAAGTGACAGTTTGACCATTAATGGTCGTGCTTTCAACGTCAAAGTTTTTTAAATCCCAAATGGTTTGGTTGCTACCGCCAACCAGCAAGTTGCGGTTGTTTGCCGCGCCATTGGATAAAATGCCCCAACGAACGCCAATTTCTTTACTAAAAGTATCGCTTGCGCTGACAATTCGCGCCTCAATCATCACTTGACGCACCGGAATGTCAATTTTGCTGATGAGCTTATGAATATTTTCGATACTGGTGGCGACGTCTTTGACAATTAACGTGTTGGTACGCTCATCAACAGTGACGGTTCCGCGATTAGACAGCAAGGTATTGTTGTCATCAATGGTAGTCGCGGTGGTTCCTGTGCCGCGATTGGTCGCGCCGCTGCCTTGCGAGATCAAGTTTAAAACGTCCGCCGCTTTGGCATAGCTTAAGCGGATATATTCGGTTCGAAGCGGCTCAAAAGCTTCAACGGCGCGCTGAGCTTCAAGCTCTTGCGCTTCTTGCTGGGCAAGCTCAGCTGATGGCGCCACCAAAATGACATTGCCATTTTCGCGTTTTCCTAAATTTTTACTTTTTAAAATGATGTCAAGCGCTTGATCCCAAGGCACGTTAATCAGTCGCAACGTGATGTTTCCGGCAACCGAGTCGCTTGCCACAATATTCATACTGGTAAACTGCGCTAAAATGTCCAAAACGCTGCGGATTTCAACGTCTTGAAACTCCATTGACAGCGCTTCACCGGAATAAACCTTTTCTTCAATGGTCGGCTCACGCAAGAGTTCAGGCTTACTGATGCCAATGTTTAATTGATTTCCCGATTGATAGGCTTGGTATTCGTAATCGCCAGTCATATTGATGGTAATAACACCATTTTGACCTTGGTTTTTGGTATCAATGCTAGAGACCAAGCCGTTATTAATGCTTAAGCGGCGCAGCAAATGGCGCGGAACGGTACTTCCGGTTAAACGAACCACCAGCTTATTGCCTTGACGCTGAACATCGACCGGAATGGCTTCATTAGCAAGCGCAATATTAATATTGCCGCCACCGTTACCGCCTGCAGTAAAGTTCAGTGCGCTTAAACCATCATAATTGTACTGCCGACTGACTTGATTTGAGGCAAGTTTAGGATCAAGAAGCGGATTGACCCGAACGATCATGGTATCCGTTGGGACTTCAGGCTTAATGACCGTATTGCTTGCGATAATTGGGGTGACTTCCGTGCTGCTGGTTTCGATAATCGGGGTGACCACAGCTGTCGTGGCAATCGCAACGTCATCTCCTATAATGCTAGGCTGCGTTACCAAAGCCGCAGTGGCAACTGATTGCGGTCTAACAGCTCGGCGGATGACGGTGTTATTTGAGCGATTCGGCTCAGTGATGGTCAGCAGCAGATCATTACCGCTGACTGCTGTCGTGTAACTGCCATCTTGCGACAGCCCAACGATCAACCGAGTCGTTTTGTCATTGTTCAGTGTGGTGATGTTGTTCACAAGTCCGGTATTATAGTCGGTCGATCGATTGACCAAACCGTTTTGAACGTTGTCAAAATCAAGCACCAAGCGATTGGGGTCTTTGAGCTGATACGCGGTCGGCTGAACGGGCGCGCCATTAAAGCTTAGGCGCAATTGAGTAACAGCAGGCGCAGTTTGCGTGACCGTGACGTTATTGATGCGCTGATCGGCGTAGGCAGTGGTTGTGATCGCCACAAGGCTGATCGCAAGCGCAGAGGCGGCAAACCTTGAGGCACGGTGATGGCTCAGGGCAGCGCCCCGTTTTTGGCGTTTGGTCATTGGTTATTCCTCAAAAAATTTGCCAACTTAGCTGATGGGTGACACCAGCGATTGCGGTCGTTCAACAAAGCCCGCACGGCTGTCTGGCACAATTTCAATCAAATTAATTTGGGTCGGGGTAATCTCAACAATTCGGCCGTCATTAAGACCAATATAATCGCCGACCTTGACGCTTGCCACCGAGCCATCAGGACGCGAAATTAGTGCAAACTGCTGACCTTCAGGGGAGATGACCATACCGCGAAACGTCAGCTGCTCAAGCTCAAACTGCTCAAGCGGCTCTTTTTCGCGGCTGATGTCTGGGCGAACGCCATCGATGGGCGCGGTTGGCGCTTGAACGTTCACCAAGCTTGGCGGTAAAAAAGGGCTTCGCAGCAAGCTTGAACGATACACAAAATCCTCAATGACCTCAGCTTTTGGCGGCGGCTCAATGGGCTGAGCAGGCTCATTGCGGATTTGTTCCATGGCTTCTTGAGCTTGCCCCACCCGATCGCTACAACCAGTCAGTCCCATTACCATGATCAATACGACGATTTTAGGTAGGGCAAATTTAGGCAGTTGCTTTGTCATCAGTTGCCTCCTGCCGAATCAGTGGTCGCCGTCTCAGTAGCGGCTGGCGCATCACCATTAGCGGGCGCTTCGTCTTCTTTAATTTCTTTTGAGCGATACGTTTTGGTTTGTAGCACCAATGTCAATTCTGGCAAGGTATCAAGGGTCGGCTGCGGATTACTCACTTCAAAATCATGCATAGTAATGATTCGCGGCAGCGCTGCCAAACCGCTGATAAAGCTGCCAAATTGATGATAATCGCCAAGCGCGGCAATGCGAATCGGCTGCTCAATAAAAAATTCATTTTCCACTTCAGGCTCAACCGAGATGTCTTGAAAACGGATGTTACTGCCAACGCCGGTCATGTTAATGCCTTCAACCAGCTCAGACACTCGAGTGTCTTTAGGAAGCTGATCCAAAAGGGCATTAAATTCAGTTTCCATCTGCGCCACTTGCGATTTATACGCTTGTAAATGACGCGCTTTTGACTCTTTTTGGCGATAGCTGTCAAGAAGCGTTTGCTGCTCGGATTCAGCAGCGCTGATTTCATCAATTTTGCTGCTGATGGGAAGCGCCCAAGCTAAGGCGGCAATAAATCCAACAATAAAGCACAGCACGGTAATTTTAACCGGAAGCGGCCAGCTGCCATAATTTTCAGGGTCAAGCGACTCAAAGCTGCGCCGAAATTCATTAAAATCAAAAGGCTTTTTATCCGTGGCAACTTTTTTCTTTTTTAATAAGATTTTTTTGCGGACAAGCTTCATGCGCCACCTCCAGCATCAGCAGTTGTTGGGGCTGCGGCATCCGTTTGCTCAAGTTTTGACTCATATTGAACTTGCGTGGTAATCACAAACTGAACATAACTGTCTTCAGGATAAACCGGTCGTGGCGGCGCGCCCTCTGATGTTGGCGATTGCGTTGCCACCTGCGGCGCGGCTTGATAGGCGGTGATATTTTGCTGGATATTTTGCACCGCCGAATTGCCCATCCATTGGCTGTTATCTAAATTGCGAATCAGGCTTGACACCACGTTTGGATTATCAGCAAATCCAGTTAAGGTAATCAGGTCGCCCTCGCGCTTCATATTGGTCAAATATAAGGCCGGCGGAATGCCCTGAGCAATATCATCCCATAAATGCACCGGAATCGGACGGCGACCTTGCAAGTCTTGAATCACCTGCATTCTTGAAATGATGTCTTCTCGGCGCTGCTCAAGCGTCTCAATCTCTTTGAGCGCTGAATCTAGGCGGCTGTTTTCTTGCTCAATGAGCGCATTGGCATCGCGCTGATCGTTAAGCTGACTGTTAAAATAGCTCCAAGCGGCAAACGCAGCAAGGAGCGCCAATAGCGTGACTGCTGCCACCAACGCGATAAATTCTTTATTTCGCCGTTCGCGCTCTTCTTGCCGCCAGGGCAACAGGTTAATGCGAGCCATTAATCAAAGCTCCTCAATGCCAAGCCACAAGCGGCCATTAAACTTGGCGCATCAATGCTCAGTTGCTCATTGTCAAGATAAGGGTTGACGGTCATATTGATAAACGGATTTGCCACGCTGACCGGAACGCCAAGCTTTTGCTGAACCATTCCGGACAGCCCTGGAATGGAGCTGCTCCCCCCTGCCAGCACCACATGATCAATGCTGTTATACTGACTTGAGGAAAAATAAAATTGCAGCGATCTTGTGATTTGCTGAATGGCGTTTTCCATAAATGGGGTTAAAATTTCGGGATAATAATCATCGGGGAGGGTGCGATCGCGCTTATTAATGGTTGCCTCATCAAAAGATAAGCCATAACGGTTTTGAATGGCTTCGGTTAATTGCAAGCCCCCAAATAGCTGCTCGCGGCTATAAACAAACTCGCCATTTTTGACCACATAAAGCGTCGTTTGGTAATGACCAATATCAACAAGAGCCACAAGCTCAGGCATATTAAATAAGCTATCGACCATCAAGCCAAAAGCGCGCTCAATGGCATGCGACTCCACATCCATAATCTTAGTTTTAAGACCACCAAAGGTAAGCGCATCCACGCGCTGATCGACGTTCTCTGATCGAGAAGCTACCAAAAGCACTTGAACCAAATTGTCATCAATGACTGACGGTCCGATCACCTCAAAATCTAAATTGACTTCATCTAAAGGAAAAGGGATATACTGATCAGCATCCAAGCGAATCTGCGCCTCACGCTCAATGTCGCTCAGCCCTGATTCCATATCGATGATTTTGGTGATGACCGATGACCCTGAAACCGCCGTTGCTGCATCCGCGCCACTCACTTGACAGCGTTTTGCAAGCCTTGCAATCGTATCGCCCACCGCTTCGGTATCGACGATCATTTTGTCCACCACAGCTCCGGGCAATAATCGTTCAATACCATAAGACCTAAGATGAAAAACGCCTTGCTGACGCTGAATATCAACCATTTTTACTGAGGTTGAGGAAATATCAACCCCAATTAAATGCCGACTTTTGGATGCAAATAGCCTCACAAGCGCAATACCTTATGAATTTGATGGACTTTTGTAATAGTCAACTACAATACGTTACTTCCCTGATAGATTCAAGTGATTAGATTTAATAAATTTCTTAAATTACACTTTTAATCTCACCTCAAAGACCGCTTCAAGGTATAATAAATTATTTGTCACAATTTTTAATGAAAAGTCTTATTATGACCCAAAACCCTGCTACCGTCCGTCTCATCCAATATTTGGTGGGGCTTGTCGTTGCCTGTTTGGCCTTGGCGCTGATATTAATACTGGCTGTTCCCATTGGTTTTTATGGAATGGCGATCTATTTGTCGCCCACCTTGCCAAGCGTTCAAGAAATCAAAACGGCAAGTCTTGAGATGCCGCTGCAGATCTATAGCCGTGATGACAAACTGATCGGTCAATATGGCAACCGCTTATCGCTTCCGGTCACTTTTGATCAAATTCCTAAAAACATGACCAATGCCTTTTTGGCAGCAGAGGATGCGACCTTTTTTCAGCACAGCGGTATTAGTATTAAAGGTCTGGGTCGCGCGGTCACGGAAGTGGTCACGGAAGATGATGGTCAAACCGGCGGCTCAACCATCACCATGCAGGTGGCTAAAAACTACTTTTTAAGTCCTGAGCGCACCTTAAACCGAAAGCTGACTGAGCTGTTTTTGGCGCGAAAAATGGAAGATGAGCTGAGTAAAAATGAGATTTTAACCTTATATGTGAATAAAATCTATTTGGGTGAAGGCGCTTATGGTATTAAAGCGGCTGCCAAAAAATACTACAGCAAATCGCTTGATCACTTAACCATTGCTGAGATGGCAATGCTGGCAGGATTGCCAAAAGCCCCCTCTAAATATAATCCCGTTGCCAATCCAAAACGCGCCCTTACCCGCCGCAACTGGATTATCGGTCGGATGCATGAGCTTGGCTATATCAGCGCCGCTGAGCGCGATCAAGCCTTAAAAGCACCGATTGGTCTGAAGCTTTATCAAGAAAAGCTTGATGTAAATATGCCTTATTTGGCAGAAATGGCGCGCTATGCTTTGGTCAACCGTTATGGGGATCAGGTGATTAATGGCGGCTGGCGCGTGCGCTTAACGGTTGACAGCCAAGCGCAAATTGACGCTGAAACTGCTGTGCTAAAAGGTTTGGTCGCTTATGACCACCGTCATGGCTGGCGCGGCGCAGAAGCTCACGACGAGCCGCTTGAAAAGTTCCATCGCTATGGCAGTATGTATCCGGCAAAAGTCTTAAACGTTAGTAGTCGAAGCTTTGATGCCTTGATGTCCTCTGGCGAAACCGTGACGGTCAATTGGTCAGGGATGAGCTGGGCGCGCAAATACTACTCTGCTGACCGCGTTGGCGGCTCGCCATCAAATGCCGGTCAAGTGGTCAGTAAAAATGACATCGTCCGCCTGATCAAAACTGACGGCGGCAACTGGAAGCTTGCTCAGCTCCCTAAAATCCAAGGCAGCTTGGTATCTTTAAATCCCGATACCGGCGCGGTCAATGCGTTGGTTGGGGGTTTTGATTTTGAGCACAGTAAATTTAACCGCGCCCTTCAAGGCTGGCGGCAACCGGGTTCCACCATCAAGCCGTTGGTTTATACCACCGCCCTTGAAAAAGGCTATCGCCCAGACAGTATCGTTTCTGACCGCCCAATCCAAGTGGGCAGCTGGCGACCTAAAAACTCTGACGGTCGTTTTTATGGCGACATGACACTTCGCCGCGGCTTATATTTATCACGAAACTTAGTCTCGATCCGCTTACTGCAAGCCGTTGGCATCTCAGACACCCGCAATTTGTTGGATCAGTTTGGTCTTGATAAAGAAAAGCTGCCTACCACTTTATCGTTAGCCCTAGGAACTGGGGAAGCTTCACCGCTACAAATGGCAACAGCTTATGCTACCTTTGCCAACGGCGGTCACCGCGTTCAGCCCTATTTTATTGAGCAAATTTACAACTACGACAATAAGCTGTTGTTCCAAGCCAATCCAAAGCAAGCTTGTGCCGTTTGTTTTAACGAGCAATTAGAAGACCTCAATAAAAAGCTGATTGAAGATCATAACGCTCCTGAAAAAGCGAAAGCTGAAGACGCTAGCAACAGCAACAAAGCCAAAGACAAATCAAAAGGTAAAAAAGGCAGTGAGCTCACTGCTGAAGCGCAAGAAAAAGCCAATGCGTTAAAGGCAGCAAAAGAAGCATTGATTTATGATGCCAGCCCAGCCGCTGATCGCTTAAAAGCGCCTGCGGTTCAATACGTTGTTGCTGCCCAAGCGCCGCGAATCTTGCAGCCACGAGTGGCTTATGAAATGGCAGATATCCTGCGCGATGTGGTTCAACGCGGAACCGCAAGACGCGCCTTAGCCCTTGGTCGAAGCGATATCGGAGGCAAAACTGGAACCACCAACGAAGCCAAAGATGCTTGGTTTGCAGGGTTTCATCCAACCAATGCCACCGTCGTTTGGATGGGATTTGACCAGCCAACGCCTATGGGACGCCGCGAGTTTGGCGGTGTTGCTGCCCTTCCCGTTTGGATGGACTTTATGCGACCGCAGCTTAAAAACACGCCCCATCAATGGGTGTCTTTAAATAACCGTGCTAAATCTGAAAAGCAAAAGCAGCGGATTATTGAAATGACCGATGAGGGCTTGGTGGCATCTGATGACGACGATGAATTAGATGACGTAAAAAAACCAGTCGCTCCAAAACCTCAGCAGCGAAAACAGCCTGAGCTTGAAGAAGAACTTACCGATGGCGTCAGCAATCAGCGGTTACCAGCGCAAAATCAAAAACCGCTAAACCCAGCGCCTACATCAAAAATGCCGCCACTGGAATAATCTTAAAAATGGTAATGATAAAAAGCTGGCGTCAAGTCAGCTTTTTTTATTGAGCCGCTTAAAGCTTCAACTAATAGTTGCAAGTTTGATCCTAACGGTGAGTAAGCAAAATGTTAATTGCCCACAAAAAAAGCCAGCATTTAAGCTGGCTTTTTTATTTTTTGCTAATACTTATAAGTTATCTTGACCAAGCTCTTGGGCAAAGGCTTCATCAAAGCTGGTAAAGTCTTTGTTCTCAGTGCTGGCGGTAATATCAAACGCCGCACTTAGATCGTTGTCTTGAAGCGATTGCTCCAATTTTTCTTTTCGCGATCTGTGATAAGCAAGCCCAGTTCCCGCTGGAATCAAGCGACCAACCACAACGTTTTCTTTTAAGCCGCGAAGGTCATCGACTTTGCCAGTAACTGCCGCTGCTGTCAGCACACGCGTGGTTTCTTGGAACGATGCTGCCGAAATAAAGCTTTCAGTTGCAAGGCTGGCTTTGGTAATACCAAGCAATTGACGCTCGAACTGAACTGGGAATTTATTTTCCGCAATCAATTTGGCGTTTAATGCTTTGACATCCGCGTACTCAACCTGATCGCCTTTGAAGTAGCTTGAATCGCCGCCATCGGTTACTTCAACTTTGCGCAGCATTTGACGAATAATGACTTCGATGTGCTTGTCATTAATCTTCACGCCTTGCAAGCGGTAAACTTCTTGAACCTCGTTAACGATATAGTTAGCAAGCGCCGTTTCACCTTTTAAGCGTAAAATATCATGAGGGTTTTGCGGACCGTCAGCAATGACTTCACCGCGAGCCACCGTCTCATTTTCAAAGACGTTGATTTGACGCCATTTTGGAATCAGCTCTTCATGAACTTCGCCATCTTCATTGGTGATGATAAAGCGGTTTTTGCCTTTGGTTTCTTTACCGAAGCTGACCACACCGGTCATCTCAGCCATGATTGCATGGTCTTTTGGTCGGCGAGCTTCAAAAAGATCAGCTACGCGCGGTAAACCACCGGTAATGTCCTTGGTTCCTGATGACGCTTGTGGAACGCGACCGAGTACCGATCCTGCAGCCACTTCTTCACCATCGCCAACACGGATAATGGTTTCAGCAGGAAGAAAGTAAACGACTTCTTTACCTTCATCCGTGTTTAGGATAATGGCTGGTCGCAAGTCTTTGGCAGCACTTGAGCGATCACGCGTTGCTAAAATCTCAAACGAGCTCATGCCGGTTGCTTCATCGATTTTCACGGTGGCTGTCATACCATCGGTAATGTCGCTAAAGCGAGCTTTACCGGCAAATTCTGTGATAATTGGGTGAGTATGCGGATCCCATTTGGCAATGGTTTGACCGGCATCAACCAAGTCTTTATCACGAACTAAAACGCTTGAACCGTAAGGTACTTTATAGCGCTCACGCTCACGACCAAGCTCGTCCGTCAAGGCAATTTCAGCAGATCGCGAAACGATAACTAAGTGACCGTCAGTATGCTCAACCGTTTTCATATTATGGAACTGAACTTGACCGCCGTTACGAACGGAGATACTGTTGTCCACAGAAGCCGAGCTTGCCGCCCCGCCCACGTGGAAGGTTCGCATGGTCAACTGAGTTCCCGGCTCACCAATAGACTGAGCTGCCATCACCCCCACAGACTCGCCAATGTTCACTTTATGACCGCGAGCCAAGTCACGACCATAGCACTGTGAGCAAACGCCATGAGCCACATCACAAGTGATGACCGAGCGAACCCAAATGTCATCAATCGCGTTTTCATCTAAAATCGTGACCCACTGCTCATCAATGAGCGTTCCAGCTGGAACTAAGACTTTTGAATCATCATCATTGTAAGTGACATCACGAGCCGTCACCCGACCAAGTACCAAATCACCAAGTTTTTCGATGATTTCGCCACCTTGGATGTGCGGCGTCATAAGCAAACCTTGCTCAGTTCCACAGTCATCGCTAGTAATGACCAAGTCTTGCGCCACATCAACCAAACGACGGGTTAAGTAACCTGAGTTTGCGGTTTTAAGCGCGGTATCTGCCAAGCCTTTTCGAGCACCGTGAGTTGAGATGAAGTACTGCAACACGGTCAAGCCTTCACGGAAGTTCGCTTTAATTGGCGTCTCAATGATCGAGCCGTCCGGTTTTGCCATCAATCCACGCATTCCGGCAAGCTGACGAATCTGAGCGGCGCTACCACGAGCCCCTGAGTCCGACATGATAAAGATTGAGTTAAAGGATTTTTGCTCTTCTTCCTCACCTTCGGCATTGATCACTTTATCGGTTGCCAAGTTGTCCATCATTGCTTTAGCAACTTTATCGTTGGTTCGTGACCAAATATCGACAACCTTGTTATAGCGCTCACCGGCGGTCACAAAGCCTTGCTCAAACTGATCTTCAATTTCGCGGACTTCAGCATCCGCTAAATCGATGATTTGTTTTTTGCTTGGCGGAATGACCATGTCATCAAGACCGATTGACACGCCTGATAACGTTGCTTGCGCAAAACCAAGATACATCATTTGGTCAGCAAACATGACGCTGTCTTTCACGCCCATTTTACGGTAGCACGAGTTGATGAGGCGTGAGATGTTTTTCTTGGTCATCTCTTGGTTACACTCATCAAACGACATGCCTTTTGGCATTACATTCCAAATGAGCAATCGACCAGCCACGGTTTCTTTTAGACTGGTTTCTTTGGTTTTGTTGCCATCTTCATCGATATGCGTTTCGGTTACCCGAACTTTAATCTTGGCATTCACATGTAAGTCGTTTGAACCAATCGCACGAAGTGCTTCATTTACCGAGGCAAATACCATGCCTTCGCCTTTGGCATTGATTGCTGAACGGCTGATGTAATAAAGCCCTAACACCACGTCTTGTGACGGAACAATAATCGGATCACCGTTTGCAGGCGACAAGATGTTGTTGGTTGACATCATAAGCGCGCGCGATTCAAGCTGAGCCTCAAGCGTCAACGGCACGTGGACTGCCATTTGGTCGCCGTCAAAGTCGGCGTTAAACGCGGTACAAACGAGCGGATGCAGCTGAATGGCTTTACCTTCAATCAATACCGGCTCAAATGCTTGCAATCCCAAACGGTGAAGCGTTGGCGCACGATTAAGTAGCACAGGGTGCTCGCGAATCACCATCGCCAGCATATCCCAAACTTGCGGCTCTTCACGCTCAACCATTTTTTTGGCAGCTTTGATTGTGGTGGCTAAACCATGAGTCAACAGCTTGTTATAAGTAAATGGCTTGAACAGTTCTAGTGCCATTTTTTTAGGCAAGCCGCACTGATGCAAGCGCAGCGTGGGTCCTACTACGATGACCGAACGACCTGAGTAGTCAACCCGCTTACCAAGTAAGTTTTGACGGAATCGACCTTGCTTACCTTTAATCATGTCGGCAAGCGATTTTAATGGACGCTTGTTGCTGCCAGTAATCGCGCGACCACGGCGACCGTTATCTAAAAGCGCATCGACCGATTCTTGAAGCATACGTTTTTCGTTACGAACGATGATGTCCGGCGCGTTCAGCTCAAGCAGGCGCTTTAAACGGTTGTTACGGTTAATGACGCGGCGATACAAATCGTTCAGATCAGACGTTGCAAAACGACCACCTTCAAGTGGAACGAGTGGTCGCAAATCCGGTGGCAAGACTGGCAAAATGGTCATGACCATCCATTCAGGCTTGTTGTTTGAATCGCGGAACGCTTCAAGCAATTTTAAGCGCTTAGACATCTTTTTAAGCTTGGTTTCAGACCCTGTTTGCGGAATGGCTTCACGAAGCTCATCGATTTCAACGTCCAAATCGATGTCTTTTAACAAGTCTTGAATCGCTTCTGCGCCCATTTTGGCAACAAACTCATCACCAAACTCTTCAAGCGCTTTATAATAATCTTCATCATCAAGAAGCTGATATTTTTCAAGGCTGGTTAAACCCGGTTCTGTGACGATATAGCTTTCAAAATAAAGGACGCGCTCGATATCACGAAGCGTCATATCAAGAAGCAAACCGATACGGCTAGGAAGCGATTTTAAAAACCAAATATGAGCGACCGGACTTGCAAGATCAATATGACCCATTCGGTCGCGGCGAACTTTGGCGGTCGTGACTTCAACGCCACATTTTTCACAAATTACGCCTTGGAATTTACGGCGTTTATATTTTCCGCAAAGACATTCAAAGTCTTTGACAGGTCCAAAAATTTTGGCACAAAACAGACCATCGCGCTCAGGTTTAAACGTGCGATAGTTAATGGTTTCAGGTTTTTTGACCTCACCATGCGACCATGATTTGATGGTGTCAGGGGAAGCAAGGGTAATTTGAATACTATCAAACTCACGGCTGCCTGTTCCGGCAGAGCTTTGCATAATATCGAGTAAATCTTTCAAGTTGCGTCTCCGTTCTTTTAATCATCCGCAAGGGGTTAATCCTTGCAAACTGAAGGCAATGAATCAGGTTGAGATAACACCAAAAGCAGTCTCAATTGCGACCACTTTTGGTAAAAAAAGCAAAGCTTTTGGCTTAATTAAAGCTAGTTGCTTTCTTTTAACTCAATATTAATTCCCAGCGATTTGATTTCTTTGGTCAATACGTTAAATGATTCCGGCATTCCAGGGTCCATGTACTGCTCGCCATCGACGATGTTTTTGTACATTCGCGTCCGACCTTCAACGTCATCCGATTTCACGGTGAGCATCTCTTGCAAGGTGTAGGTTGCGCCATAAGCTTCAAGCGCCCAAACTTCCATCTCACCAAAGCGCTGACCACCAAACTGAGCTTTACCACCAAGTGGCTGCTGAGTGACCAGTGAGTAAGATCCGGTTGAACGCGCATGCATTTTGTCATCGACCAAGTGGTTGAGTTTGAGCATGTACATGTAACCGACGGTCACTTTACGGTCAAATTTTTGACCAGTTCTGCCATCATAAAGCGTTTGCTGACCATCACGTGACAACCCTGCAAGCTCAAGCAGCTCTTTGACTTGATGCTCATGAGCGCCGTCAAATACCGCCGTTCCCATTGGAACACCTTCGCGTAAGTTACCCGCTAATGCAATGATGTCATCATCCGTCAAGCTGTCTAAATCAACGCCTTCACCGCCAACTTGGTTATAAATTTTATCTAAAAATTCACGAAGCTCGCTCACTGCCGCTTGGGCTTTGAGCATCCCATCAATTTTTTCACCCAGACCTTTGGCTGCCATTCCCAAATGCGTCTCAAGAACCTGACCGATGTTCATCCGCGAGGGTACGCCAAGTGGGTTCAACACGATATCAACGGTGTTGCCATGCTCATCATACGGCATGTCTTCAACCGGCATGATTCGTGACACCACCCCTTTATTACCATGGCGACCTGCCATTTTATCACCAGGCTGGATGCGGCGTTTCACTGCCAAATAAACTTTAACAATTTTTTGAACGCCATGCGCCAAGTCATCGCCTGCGGTCAATTTGCGTTTTTTCTCAGCAAACTTACTGTCGATGTCTTTTTGCTTATCAACCAAGTAATCAGCAATCTGCACCAAACGCTCAGAGATTTCTTCTTCAACTGGCTGAATGTCAAGCAAGGTTTCAAGCGACATGTCTTTCATCGCCTCACTCGTCATGACCGTTCCGGCTTTAAGCCCTGCACCGCCGCTGACTTTTTGACCGTTGAGCAGGTTACTAATACGACCGCGAGCCGCTTCTTCAAAGATACGAAGCTCTTCTTTTAAGTCTTTACGGTAGCTGTCAAGCTGCGACTTTTCAATAGCGCGAGCGCGAGCGTCTTTTTCAACGCCATCACGGGTGAAGACTTGAACGTCAATGACCGTGCCTTTGCTTGACGTTGGAACGCGAAGTGAGGTGTCTTTCACGTCCGCTGCTTTTTCACCAAAAATCGCGCGAAGTAGTTTTTCTTCGGGTGTTAATTGCGTCTCACCTTTTGGCGTCACTTTACCGACCAAAATATCACCGGCATCAACTTCTGCACCAATATAAACGATTCCTGCTTCATCCAAGTTAGAAAGCGCAGCTTCACCAACGTTTGGAATATCAGCGGTAATCTCTTCCGTACCAAGCTTCGTATCACGCGCCACACAAGTTAATTCTTGAATGTGGATGGTAGTAAAACGGTCTTCTTTCACCACTTTTTCAGACAATAAGATGGAGTCTTCAAAGTTATAACCATTCCAAGGCATAAAGGCGATGCGGATATTTTGACCTAGCGCCAATTCGCCCAAATCGGTTGATGGACCATCGGCTAAAATATCGCCTGAGGCAATGCTGTCGCCTTGGTTGACAATGATGCGCTGGTTAATACACGTGTTTTGGTTAGAGCGGGTATATTTGATCAAGTTATAAATATCAATACCGGCTTCACCTGCAGTCATTTCTTCTTCGTTCACACGAACGACAATCCGCGAAGCATCCACATCTTCAATCACGCCACCACGTTTGGCAATCACACAAACACCAGAGTCACGAGCAACGTGACGCTCCATTCCGGTGCCAACCAAAGGCTTATCGGCGCGAAGCGTTGGCACGGCTTGGCGCTGCATGTTTGATCCCATAAGCGCGCGGTTAGCATCGTCATGCTCAAGAAACGGAATCAAGCTTGCGGCAACGGAAACGACTTGACTTGGCGACACATCCATATGCGTTACTTTATCTGCAGGCATCCTCACAAACTCGCCATAGCTACGAACGCTGACCATCTCATCGCTTAGCTCGCCATTGTCATTCATTGGCGAATCCGCTTGCGCAATCACTGTGCCAACTTCTTCGATCGCAGATAAATACTCAATCTCATCGGTTACTTTGCCATCAACAACGCGGCGATACGGCGTTTCTAAAAAGCCAAAGCTGTTGGTTTTTGCAAAAACGGCTAACGAGTTGATCAATCCGATATTTGGACCTTCTGGCGTTTCAATCGGGCAGACGCGACCATAATGAGTATCATGAACGTCACGAACCTCAAATCCTGCACGTTCACGGGTCAAACCACCAGGACCTAACGCTGAAACACGGCGCTTATGGGTAATTTCCGACAAGGGGTTATTTTGATCCATAAACTGTGACAACTGACTTGAACCAAAGAATTCTTTGATTGCCGCCGCCACTGGTTTTGAGTTGATCAAATCTTGTGGTGATAAGTTGTCAGATTCCGCTGAGCTTAGACGCTCTTTAACCGCACGCTCAACGCGAACGAGACCCACGCGGAATTGGTTTTCAGCCATCTCACCCACTGAGCGAATCCGGCGGTTTCCTAAATGGTCAATATCATCAACTTCGCCGCGACCGTTACGAATTTCGATCAGCTCTTTTAAAACATTGATAATGTCTTCATTGGTAAGAACGCTGCGGGCGCGCTGAACATCAGGATCATCGGTGTTTTCAAACTCAAGACCCAAGCGGCGGTTAAATTTCATCCGACCAACATTGGATAAGTCATAGCGATCGGCGTTAAAGAACATGCTTTCAAACAGCTTCTCAGCAGTATCAACCGTTGGTGGCTCGCCTGGTCGCATGACTTTATAAATTTCGATCAATGCTTCTTCACGGCTTGAGGTAGAATCAGCACGAAGGGTATCGGCAATATAAGTGCCTTGATCAATGTCATTGGTGAATAAAATGCTAAATTCTTTAATACCAGCAGCGCTGATTTTTACCAATAATTCGTGGTCAATCAAGGTGTTGGCACGAGCAATTACCTCGTCATCAACGATAATATCTTGAGCTAAAATGCGCTCATAAAGGTATTCATCAGGAACGGCAATTTTAGTCATTCCGGCTTCTTCAAGTTGGCGAATTCGGCGCGCATTAATGCGTTTGCCTTGCTCAACGATCACATCACCTTCAGGCGATACGATGTCAAATTGCGCCATCTCGCCACGAAGGCGATCGGCAACAAGATCAATTTCAAACTGATCTTCACCTTTATAAACTGAAACTTTATCAAAGAACAAATCTAAGATAGTTGCTGTATCAAGACCAAGGGCTCGCAAAATAATCGAGGCTAGCAGCTTACGGCGACGGTCAATCCGCGCAAATACCAAATCTTTGGCATCAAATTCAAAATCGAGCCATGAACCACGATAAGGAATGATGCGAGCGTTATAAAGCACTTTACCACTGGAGTGCGATTTGCCTTTATCATGGTCAAAAAACACCCCAGGTGAGCGGTGCAATTGCGATACGATCACCCGCTCGGTACCATTAATAATAAACGTACCGTTAGCGGTCATGAGTGGGATTTCACCCATATAAACGCTTTGCTCACGAATATCTTTGATCGCCGCTTTACTGTCTTTATCCTTGCTGTCTTTGTCTTTGATAATCAGACGGATTTTAACCCGCATGGGAGCGGCAAACGTTGAACCGCGAAGGATACACTCGCGCTCATCAAATTCAGGAGTTCCTAAATAGTACTCAACAAACTGAAGCTCTGCATTTCCCGAATGACTTTCGATCGGAAAAATAGAGGAAAAAGCAGCTTGCAAACCAATATTCTCACGAGCTTTGGGCTTTTTGTGCTCTTGCAAAAACTGCTCGTAAGAATCTACTTGAATAGACAATAAATAGGGAATGTCCATCACAGCGGGCAATTCAGCAAAACTTTTGCGAATACGCTTTTTTTCAGTATAGGAATATGCCATCGAAAGTCCTTACAGTAGTCGTGAAAACAATGAAAAAGCGTGACTTAGTGCCCTATCAGCCCTAAGATCACGAAAATGCTTACGTAACGCTAAACTATTTTCAATTAACCATTGCCTTGATTCATTTTAAGGAATATCCCAAAAAATAACTTCAAGTCAATCCTTAAATTAAATAATCTATGGCTTAAAATTAGAGGAAAAATAATTCAAGCTCAATGACATGGCGGTTTTTGTCAGAATTTCAATAGCCAATAATTTAATATCTGATTGACAAATCATAATCAAAAATTAAATAATATGGTTAAATACAAAGAGTGAGGGTGTCGATTTTCACTCTTATCACGCCTAGTAAAGCTTCATAATAAAATATAAAATCATAAAGCGCGCAGACGCAGAAAAATGCCAAACGTCAAATGACATTTAGCATCATCAAGAAAATAAAAATTCTGGCATTGGCACATGCATGTAAATTGTCTGTCCTTTTGATGGGTATCCACCAGATTATGCTTACAAAATGTTGGTAGACACAAAAGGTCAATTGACAGATTTTAGCAAAAAAAAGCTGGTAATGCAAGCGCATTACCAGCTTTTTTAGAGCAAAACTTGAGCTTATTTTAACTCAACAGTTGCACCAGCTTCTTCAAGCTTTTTCTTCAATTCTTCAGCTTCGGCTTTAGACGCACCTTCTTTGATAGGAGCAGGAGCGCTTTCAACGAGGTCTTTAGCTTCTTTCAAGCCAAGGCCAGTCGCTTCACGAACGGCTTTAATAACGCCTACTTTCTTGTCGCCAAAGCCCGCTAGGATCACGTCAAACTCGTCTTTTTCTTCAGCAGCAGCAGCGCCTTCAGCAGCAGCAGGAGCGGCAGCAACAGCAGCGGCAGCAGTTACGCCGAATTTTTCTTCCATAGCGCTGATTAATTCAACGATATCCATTACTGACATTTCAGCAATTGCGTTTAACACATCATCTTTAGATAGTGCCATGAGAACTCTCCGATTTTCTGATAAAATTTAAATAAATTTAACATCAATGCGGCAGAATAATTAATAATTGCCAATAGCATTGAGGTTAAAGGGTTAAAACAAGCAATTAAGCGGCTTCTTTTGCATCTTTGACTGCTGCTACAGTGCGAACAAATTTGCCAGGAACCTCTTTCATGGTACGAGCAAGCTTGGTCACTGGTGCTTTCATGGTTGCCATCAAGATTGCTAAAGCTTCGTCGCGAGTTGGTAACTTCGATACGCGCTCAAGCTCTTGTGGACCAAAGACTTCACCGCCAACTGAGATCAATTTGGTCTCAAGGGTTGGGTTTTCTTTGCTAAAGTCGTAAACGACGCGAGCAGCAGATCCCAAATCTTCCATTGAGAAAGCCAAAAGTAATGGCCCAGTTAGACTATCTGACATACACTCAAACTTTGTGCCTTCAAAAGCGCGTTTGGCAAGGGTATTTTTAACCACTTTTAAAACGACGCCTTTTTCACGGGCTTGTTCACGAAGCTTAGTAAGTTTCGCAACACCAATACCATGATATTCGGCAGCAACTGCTGAGTAAGCATTAGCAGCAACTTCAGACACTTCAGCCACAACTTGTTGTTTTTGTTCTAGCGTTAATGCCATAAGTTGACTCCTTAATCTTATCAAGCTTTTATCATTAATAATAAAAGCTGACTTGATACGACACATTATTTAAAGCAAAAAGCCTTTAAATAACGACTGATTACGGCACCGTTATCAGAATAAACATCGAGAAATAAAAAATTATTGCTCTATCATAAACTGTTTGGGTCACCGTCTGCGTAGGCCAATACAATCTTACGATTGCAATCAATTAACAAAGATCAAGCGCAAGCGCCTATCATCTTTTACCTACGGTCTTAGACAGCGCATAAGCTGCGCTGACCTAATTTTTAAAATATGATTAAATAGCTTTTTTAGCCTTGTTTCAATAAAATGGCTAAAAGCTGATTATTTTGCCACGCGGTAGGGTACAGGATCAATGCTAAGTCCTGGTCCCATAGTGCTTGATAGCGTAATTTTTTTGATGTAAACACCTTTTGAAGTTGCAGGTTTTGCACGCTTCAAATCATTAAGCAAGGCTTGAGCATTTTGCTCAATTTGGTCTGCATTAAAGCCGATTTGACCAATCGTGGTATGGATGATACCCGCTTTGTCAACACGGTATTGCGCCTGACCTGCTTTAGTGTTAGCAACTGCTTCTGCAACGTTCGGTGTTACTGTGCCAACTTTTGGGTTTGGCATTAAGCCGCGAGGTCCTAGGATAGTACCAAGCTGACCGACGATACGCATGGCATCAGGAGCGGCGATGACCACATCAAAGTCCATGTTGCCCGCTTTGATTTGCTCAGCCAAATCTTCAAAGCCCACGATATCTGCACCAGCTTCTTTAGCAGCTTCAGCAGCAGCGCCTTGAGCAAATACAGCAACGCGTTTGGTTTTGCCTGTTCCTGCAGGAAGATTGGTTGCACCACGAACCACTTGGTCTGATTTACGTGGATCAACGCCCAAGTTTACGGCGATGTCGATTGACTCTTTGAATTTTGCTGGTGGCAAATCATTAAGCAATTGCACCGCTTCTTCGAGGGTATAAAGCTTTTCGTTATCGATTCGGCTTTGGATTTCTTTTTGGCGTTTGGTAAGCTTACTCATTTACACACCCTCCACGGTGATTCCCATTGAACGGGCAGTTCCGGCAATGGTACGAACCGCTGCATCAAGATCAGCGGCAGTCAAGTCAGCGTCTTTGGTTTTGACGATTTCTTCTAACTGCTCACGGCTCACGCTTCCTACTTTAGAAGTGTTTGGCGTTCCTGATCCTTTAGCAATCCCAGCAGCTTTACGAAGTAAATAAGCGGCTGGTGGCGATTTCATGATAAAGGTGAATGACTTATCGCTATAAACGGTAATTTCCGTTGGGATAGGTAATCCTGGCTCTTGACCTGAAGTGGCGGCGTTAAATTCTTTACAGAACGCCATGATGTTCACCCCTTTTTGACCCAAAGCTGGACCAATTGGTGGTGAAGGGTTTGCTTTGCCAGCAGGCACTTGTAGTTTGATGTAGCCATCAATCTTCTTTGCCATGATTGTCTCCTTATTGGGTAATGACGCCTATTGATCAAAAAACAATAAGCTCCCCGGTTTAAAATTATTTAGTGCAGTTTTTCAACTTTACTAAATTCAAGCTCAACCTGAGTAGGTCGGTTAAATACGTTCACGGTCAATTGAAGCTTAGATTTTTCGTAATCCACTTTTTCAACCAACCCTTTAAAGTCAGTAAATGGACCGTCAATCACAAGTAGCTCTTCACCTGGCTCAAATAGCGTTTTCGGTCTTGGACTTGATTGCGATTGATTTAAGCGGTTTAAAATGCGATCGGCTTCATTTTGGGTGATAGGCGCAGGCGTTTCAGGCGTTCCGCCGATAAATCCCATGATTCGCGGACATTCATTGACGATATGCCAAGTGTCATCGTTCATTTCCATTTGGATCAATACGTATCCTGGAAAAAACTTGCGCTCGCTTTTACGTTTTTTACCATCTTTCATTTCGATGACTTCTTCGGTGGGCACCAAAACATCACCGAACATTTCTGCAAATTCACTGCGCTTAATACGCTCGATCAGTGAGCGCTGCACTTGTTTTTCATATCCTGAAAACGCTTGGACAATATACCAACGCATTGGGCGCTCCTAATCTTTTTTTGTTGATCAATAAATTATCAGTTAGTCTTACTGTTATTAGCCGATAAAAACGCCAACAAACCAATTAAAAAAGTTATCTAACAGCCAAACAAAAAACCCAACAATCGCCATCACGACAAGGACTTGCCATGTGTATTGAAAGGTTTCATCTTTACTTGGCCAAGTGACGCGGCGCAGCTCAATCCCCGCATCTTTTAATAAAATCTTAAAAGCGCGCCCTTGATGGGTCAACGCCAAACAAACCAAAGCTATAATAATTAAAACGACGATCAGACCAATTCGTATCCAAACGTTGTTTGCTGGCTGCCAATAGCCGGGTAAATACTGATTGACTAATGTGGCGCCAATCAATAAGACAATAGCAATAAGCCAAAGCACGATGTCTTTGGCTGAACTGGTTTTTGCAACTTCGACTGCTGAACTTGCTGCCATATCTTGCTTCTGCTTACTCAGTAATCCGCCAGCGGTCGCATTGCTAGCAGATAACTTTGTATCAAGGTTATCATGCTCATTGCTCATAATGGACTCACGATGCCGGCTTACTACAAAGAGATAAAAAAGATGGCAGGCGATGTAGGACTCGAACCTACAACCCTCGGTTTTGGAGACCGATGCTCTACCAATTGAGCCAATCGCCTATAGGTGTTAAAGGTGAGCATTATACAATATTTCGATAAAATTGCAAGTATTTTGCTCATGATTTTTAAAATTTGCTGAAAAATAAATCTCAAGCTTATTTTACTTTATGCTCCTCTTCTTATTGCGAGCGGTAATTAACGCTGAGGGCTAATATAGCAAGCTCAATGCTCAAAAACAAGCGCTTAACTGAATTAAATGCCATAGTTTAGCCACAAAAAAACCGTCCAAATCGGACGGTTTTTTTAATCACTAGCAAGCGTTTAGATTAGTCTTTTACGTTGGCAACAACGCCTGCGCCAACCGTACGACCGCCTTCACGGATTGCAAAGCGAAGACCTTTGTCCATCGCGATTGGGTGGATCAATTCCACGCCCATCTCAACGTTGTCGCCTGGCATAACCATTTCAGTACCGTCTTGCAATTGGATCGCACCAGTCACGTCCGTGGTACGGAAGTAGAACTGTGGACGATAGCCGTTCAAGAATGGGGTGTGACGACCACCTTCTTCTTTTGATAAGACGTAAACTTCAGCGTCAAACTTGGTATGCGGGGTGATTGAACCTGGTTTTGCCAATACTTGACCACGTTGAACGTCTTCACGCTTGGTACCGCGAAGTAGAACGCCACAGTTTTCACCAGCGCGACCTTCGTCAAGCAGTTTGCGGAACATTTCAACACCGGTACAAGTGGTTTTTTGTGTTGGACGAATACCGACGATTTCGATTTCGTCACCAACTTTTACGATGCCTGATTCAACACGACCAGTAACTACGGTACCACGACCTGAGATTGAGAAGACGTCTTCGATTGGCATGAGGAATGCTTTGTCGATGTCACGCTCAGGCTCTGGGATGTAGGTGTCAAGAGTGTTCAATAGCTCTTGAACCGCAGGCTCACCGTATTTGCCGTCTTTGCCGTTTAGGGCTTCTAAAGCTGAGCCTTTGATGATTGGGGTGTCATCACCTGGGAAGTCGTAGTCTGAAAGTAATTCACGAACTTCCATTTCTACGAGCTCAAGCAGTTCTTCGTCGTCAACCATGTCGCATTTGTTCATGAAGACGATGATGTACGGTACGCCTACCTGACGAGACAATAGGATATGCTCGCGGGTTTGTGGCATTGGACCGTCAGTGGCTGATACTACTAAGATTGCGCCGTCCATTTGAGCCGCACCGGTGATCATGTTTTTAACATAGTCGGCGTGACCTGGGCAGTCGACGTGAGCATAGTGACGCTCTGGGGTGTCATATTCAATGTGGCTGGTGTTGATGGTGATGCCACGCGCTTTTTCTTCAGGGGCGCTGTCAATGGCTGCGTAGTCTTTGGCTTCGCCGCCTGAGGTTTTTGCAGCAACAGTTGCGATCGCTGCAGTTAGGGTGGTTTTGCCATGGTCAACGTGTCCGATGGTGCCGACGTTGACGTGGGGCTTGTTGCGTTCAAACTTGGCCTTTGCCATGGAGTTTTCCTCTTTATTTGGGGGCAATCGCTAATATCAATCGACTGACCGCTTTTAAATAATTGTTAATCAGATAAGACAAACAAGTTGCAACTATTATAAGAATTCTTTGATTAATAACAAGTGTTTTATCGGTTATCAATAAAGCTTAATAGCAATGTAAGGAACATTCTCCTCACATTGCTTTACTCTTATAAGCTTGCAGTTACTGCTTACTCGTCATCATCTTTTGAGTTAAATTTAGAGATGATGCTTTCTGAAACTGATTTTGGAATTTCCGCGTATTTTTGGAATTCCATTGAGTAGGTAGCGCGACCTTGCGACATTGAGCGCATTTGGGTGGCGTAACCGAACATTTCAGCTAACGGTACTTCAGCGCGGATTTGTTTGGTGCCACCGGGAAGGTCTTCCATACCTTGAACCATACCGCGGCGACGGTTTAAGTCACCCATGATATCGCCCATGTAATCTTCTGGCGTTTCAACTTCAACCTTCATGATCGGTTCAAGAAGCGCAGGATCAGCGTTCATGAAACCTTTTTTGAAGGCAATTGAACCTGCCATTTTAAATGACAACTCATCCGAGTCAACGTCATGGTATGAACCATCATAAAGGGTCGCTTTAACGCCAACCACTGGATAGCCTGCAAGAACACCGTTTTTCATGCGCTCTTGAATACCTTTATCAACCGCACCGTGGAATTCTTTTGGTACAGTACCACCAACCACTTCTTCAGCAAATTCGTATTCAACGTCGCCTGCTGGATCAAGTGGCTCAAGGCGTAACCAAACGTGACCAAATTTACCACGACCACCGGTTTGACGAACAAATTTACCTTCTTGTTCAATCACTTTACGGATGGTTTCACGGTAAGCAACCTGAGGCGCACCGATATTCGCATCAACGTTAAATTCACGCTTCATACGATCAACCAAGATCTCAAGGTGCAATTCGCCCATACCGCTGATGATGGTTTGACCAGATTCTTCATCAGTGTGAACACGGAATGAAGGATCTTCTTTTGCCAAACGACCAAGTGCAATTGACATTCTTTCTTGGTCAGCTTTGGTTTTTGGTTCAACCGCAAGGCTGATAACTGGATCTGGGAATTCCATACGCTCAAGAGTGATGATGTTGTTTTCATCACAAAGAGTATCCCCTGTAGTGACATCTTTCATGCCCACTAACGCTGCGATATCGCCTGAACGAATTTCAGTCAATTCTTGCTGAGAGTCTGCGTGCATCTGAACGATACGACCAACGCGCTCACGTTTCATTTTTACTGGGTTATAAACGCTGCTACCTTGAGTGATCACGCCTGAATAAACGCGAACGAAGGTCAAGCTTCCCACATACTTATCGTTCATGATTTTGAACGCAAGTGCTGAGAACGGTGCGTCATCAGAAGCTTCACGAGTCGCTTCTGTGCCCTCTTTGTCATCAAGAACACCTTTAATGGCAGGAACGTCTTGAGGAGCTGGCAAATAACGGATAACCGCGTCTAGCATTTTTTGAACGCCTTTGTTCTTAAATGCTGTTCCGCAAAGTACTGGAATGATTTCGTTATCAATGGTCAATTGACGAAGCGCCGTGTGAATTTGATCTTCGGTCAATTCACCGTTTTCTAAGTAATCATTCATCAACTCTTCTGAAGCTTCAGCCGCGTTTTCAACGAGCATTTCACGGTATTCTTCAGCTTTATCTTGCAATTCAGCAGGAATGTCGCGCTCTTCAAACTGCATTCCTTGAGAAGCTTCATCCCAGTAAATGGCTTTCATGGTGATCAAATCAATCACGCCTTCAAAGTCATCTTCTTTGCCAATAGGAATCACTAAAGGCACAGGTTTGCCGCCAAGACGGGCTTTGATTTGGTCAACAACGCGGTAAAAATCAGCACCAACGCGGTCCATTTTGTTAACGAACGCCAAACGAGGCACTTTATATTTGTTTGCTTGACGCCAAACGGTTTCAGACTGAGGCTGAACGCCACCTACCGCACAGTAAACCATGCAAGCGCCGTCAAGAACTCGCATTGAACGCTCAACTTCAATGGTGAAGTCAACGTGACCTGGGGTGTCGATGATGTTAACGCGGTGCTCAGGAAACTGTTTTGACATTCCTGACCAAAAGCAAGTGGTCGCCGCTGAAGTAATGGTAATACCACGCTCTTGTTCTTGCTCCATCCAGTCCATGGTAGCCGCGCCGTCGTGGGTTTCACCAATTTTGTGACTGACTCCAGTATAGAACAAAATACGCTCAGTTGTGGTCGTCTTACCAGCGTCAATATGCGCTGAGATACCGATATTGCGATAGCGATTTAAGGGAGTTGTACGAGCCATAGTGTCTTCCTAAGGAAAATCGTGTATGTATGAATGTAGTGTCACTGTCTACCAAAGACTAAAACAGGCAAAAGCGCTGCTTCATGTTATTTATATGAATCATAAAAGCAATCATTCATATCTTGGCATCAAAATATGCGGCGGTTTTGGAATAAATTCAAGGAATTATCTTATTTTATTTGCTTGCCGCCAGCTTAACCCCAATTGTTAATAAACATTTAAGATTTAAAACCACGAACAAAATAAGACTGTGTTGAAACGGACTTCCGCTTTTAAGTCAACAATAACTGCTGCCATGAAAGCGGAAGACGATGAATCACAAAATATTGGTGACTCATTACGAGCAAATTAGAAGCGGTAATGCGAGAACGCTTTGTTCGCATCTGCCATACGGTGAACTTCGTCACGTTTTTTCATGGCGTTACCTTTACCTTCTGAAGCGTCACTCAATTCGCCCGCTAAGCGAAGCGCCATTGACTTTTCAGAACGCTTTGAGGCCGCTTCAGCAAGCCAGCGCATTGCCAAGGCAGTACGACGGGAGGGGCGTACTTCCATTGGCACTTGATAGGTAGCACCACCAACGCGGCGGGCTTTTACTTCAACCATTGGGCGAACGTTTTCAAGCACTTCTTCAAAAAAAGCAACCGGATCTTCGATGTTGCGTTTTTGGCTTACGGTATCTAAAGCACCGTAAACAATGCGCTCAGCAGTTGATTTTTTACCATCAATCATAACGTGGTTGATGAATTTAGCGATAGTTTTGCTACCAAACTTAGGATCAGGGAGGATCTCACGGGCAGCGACAACGCGACGTCTTGGCATACTAAATTTCCTTGTCTTCAGGAGCGTCTGACATTCACAGCATCACTTAAAATAACTGCTGTCAGTCAGCCTTACTGCATGATGCTAAAATAAAACCATGCAAAGTGAATAATTGGGTTAAAAGTCAACAAGCATTAAACCTGATTAAAAAAGATTAGGCTTTTGGCTTTTTCGCACCATATTTTGAACGACCTTGTTTACGGTCTTTAACGCCAGCACAGTCAAGTGCGCCGCGAACAGTGTGGTAACGAACACCTGGTAAGTCTTTAACACGACCACCACGGATGAGCACAACGCTATGCTCTTGTAGGTTATGACCTTCACCACCGATGTAGCTTGATACTTCATAGCCTGAAGTCAAACGAACACGACAAACTTTACGCATGGCTGAGTTTGGCTTTTTAGGGGTGGTGGTGTAAACGCGGGTGCAAACACCGCGGCGTTGTGGGCACGCTTGCAACGCAGGAACTTTTGATTTTTCCTTGATGGTTTTGCGACCCTTACGAATCAATTGGTTAGTTGTTGCCATAAGGCATCCTTCTCCCGTTTAGTCTAAAACAAAAAAATGGTGCCAAAGCCGCAAGATTTACTTGCGCCGCCAGCGCCCATTTTTAGGACAGTATATTATAAAGATATGTTGCTGCTATTTCAACCACTTATCCACTATCTTGCAAGTCAGGTAATTTATGTGGCGTTGTAAAATGGGTAAAAAAGCAAATTGTGGCAATTCATGAAAAATCAGCCGCAAGCTGACTTCTTGAGCGCTATTATGGGGATGATACCCACCTTTTAAAGTCCGCCATGAAAAAAGGGACAATCTAAGTTATCCCTTTTTTGTACTTTATCTAATCAAGCATTCTTGTAAAAGACTTATTTTACCGAAGTGCTCT
>Ga0308157_10001003_pt1 | contig 68435 bp, 74 predicted proteins | sample PhyBR1_FD_201035 | JGI IMG/M metagenome (GOLD analysis project Ga0308157, IMG submission 201035) | Phyllosphere microbial communities from UC Gill Tract Community Farm, Albany, California, United States - DLSLB.R1 | ecosystem: Host-associated > Plants > Phyllosphere > Unclassified | place: USA... | reverse complement strand
CAGAGATAAAAGATCTATCTGCAACCGAGCTTCAAAGCAAGCTTGGTGAGTTACAGAAAACATATGCCGACCTAAAATCAGCTCACGCTATTTCTCCAATCGAGAACCCACTACAGATAAGGGCCGTAAGAAGGTCGATCGCAAGGGTAGCTACTGAGCTTACAAAAAGAGAGTTACAATAATTGTATTCTGCCAAAAGATGGAAGAAAAAAGAAACTTAAGAAAAGAGAGAATTGGTGTAGTAACCAGCAACAAAATGGCAAAATCCATAGTTGTGTCTCAAACAACAAGGGTAAAACACCCTCTATACGGTAAGTTCGTATTGAAAACAAAGAAATTTGTTGCACACGACGAAACAAACGACTGTAACATTGGTGATACAGTAAGGATCATGGAAACACGTCCTTTGAGTAAGACTAAATGTTGGAGGTTAGTAGAAATAATTGAAAGAGCGAAGTAATTATGGTACAACAGGAATCCAGACTAAAAGTAGCAGATAACACGGGTGCAAAGGAAGTTTTGACGATCCGTGTGTTAGGTGGCACCAAAAGGCGTTATGCGTCTGTAGGTGATAAGATCGTAGTTTCTATTAAAGATGCTACGCCTACCGGTAACGTTAAGAAGGGCGCTGTATCTACAGCAGTTGTTGTACGTACCAAAAAAGAAGTACGTCGTGCCGACGGCTCATACATCAGGTTTGACGATAACGCTTGCGTATTGTTGAACGCTGCCGGTGAGATGAGGGGTACACGTGTTTTTGGTCCTGTAGCAAGGGAACTTCGTGAGAAGCAATTCATGAAAATTGTATCATTGGCACCTGAAGTGCTTTAATATTTATACAAAATGATAAAGCTAAAGATAAAATCAGGAGATACCGTAAGGGTAATTGCCGGTGATCATAAAGGCGCTGAAGGAAAAGTTCTTCGTGTCCTTGTAGACAAGAACAAAGCTATCGTTGAGGGTGCTAACATGGTGTCTAAGCACACTAAGCCAAGCGCTAAGAACCCACAAGGTGGTATTGTTAAGAAAGAAGCTCCTATCCACATTTCTAACCTTGTCCTTGTAGATGCCAAAGGTGTTGCTACAAAAACAGGCGTAAGGAAAGAAGGAGATAAGAACGTGAGATTTTCAAAAAAATCTAATCAAGTACTATAGTGATGGCTTATATACCAAGATTAAAACAAGAATATAAGGACAGGGTAGTACCTGCACTTAAAGAAGAGTTCGGTTACAAGAACGTAATGATGGTTCCAAAACTGGAAAAGATCGTTCTTAGCCGTGGTGTTGGCGCCGCTGTATCTGATAAAAAACTTATCGACTATGCAGTGGAAGAGCTAACAAAAATTACAGGCCAGAAAGCTGTTTCTACCATTTCAAAGAAAGATGTTGCGTCGTTCAAACTAAGGAAAGGTATGCCGATCGGTGCAAAAGTAACCCTTCGTGGCGAAAGGATGTATGAATTCCTTGACAGGCTGGTGACATCTTCACTGCCGCGCGTAAGGGATTTTAGCGGTATCAAGGCTACAGGTTTTGACGGAAGGGGTAACTATAATCTGGGTGTTACAGAGCAGATCATTTTCCCTGAAATTGATATTGACAAGGTGAACAAAATCTCAGGATTAGATATTACCTTTGTAACTTCGGCTCAAACCGATAAAGAAGCTAAGTCACTATTGACAGAACTAGGTTTACCTTTTAAAAAGAATTAAGTTATGGCTAAAGAATCAATGAAAGCCCGCGAGGTGAAAAGAGCGGCAACGGTTGCGAAGTATGCTGAAAAAAGGAAGGCTCTATTAGAAGCCGGAGATTATGAAGGCCTGCAAAAGCTACCTAAGAACGCTTCACCGGTACGTATGCACAACCGTTGCAAACTTACAGGAAGGCCAAGGGGTTATATGCGCCAGTTTGGTATTTCACGTGTAACTTTCCGTGAAATGGCTAACAACGGTTTAATACCGGGAGTTAGAAAAGCCAGCTGGTAATTAAAGAATTATAAATTGGAGACAGGTTCGGCCGTAACAGGCCGAAAACCGTTTCCGCAAATTAATAAATATGTACACAGATCCAATTGCCGATTTTTTGACAAGGATTAGAAATGCAGTAAGGGCTAACCACAAAGTGGTTGAAATCCCTGCTTCTAACATGAAGAAAGAAATCACAAAAATTTTATTCGACCAGGGATACATCCTTAGTTACAAATTCGAAGATAATGCCGTTCAGGGTACTATCAAGATCGCTCTTAAGTACGATAAAGAGACTAAAGAGTCGGTAATTAAAGATATCCAGAGAATTAGTAAACCGGGTTTACGTAAGTACGCAGGTGCATCGAACCTTCCAAGGATCCTTAATGGATTGGGTATTGCCATCGTGTCAACGTCTAAAGGACTTATGACAGGAAAACAGGCAAAGCAGCAGAATGTAGGTGGTGAGGTGATCTGTTACGTATACTAATAAAAAGATTTATCGATGTCAAGAATAGGTAAAAATCCAGTAGCAATACCTGCCGGCGTAACTGTAGAGGTTAACGGTAATGTTGTTACGGTAAAAGGAAAAAAAGGCCAGCTTACGCAAGATTTTTCAGATGTTTCTGTTAAGATCGAAGAAGGCCAGGTAATAGTGGAGCGCTCGTCTGACCATAAGGATGACAGGTCGAAACACGGATTGTACAGGTCACTTATCAACAACATGATCGTTGGAGTGTCTGAAGGTTTTACTAAAGAGCTTGAACTGGTAGGCGTTGGTTACAGGGCTTCGAACCAGGGACAGAAATTAGATATCGCATTGGGCTTCTCCCACAACATCGTTCTTGAAGTTGTACCTGAAGTTACTGTTGAAACGGTATCTGAAAAAGGTAAGAACCCTATCATTAAATTAGCTTCTTATGATAAGCAACTTTTAGGGCAGGTGGCGGCCAAGATCCGTTCTTTCCGCAAGCCGGAGCCTTACAAAGGAAAAGGAGTTAAGTTCGTAGGTGAAGTACTAAGGAGAAAAGCGGGTAAATCAGCTTAATAATCTTAAAAATTAAAGACTATGTCATTAAATAAATCTGAAAGAAGACAGAGGATTAAGTTCAGGATCAGAAAGATTGTTAGCGGAACTGCTGCTCAGCCTAGGCTTTCTGTATTCAGGAGTAATAAAGAGATCTATGCGCAAATCATAGATGACGTGAACGGTGTAACTTTGGCAGCTGCGTCTTCAAGGGACAAAGGCATCACTAAAGGTACTAACATAGAGACTGCTACAGCTGTAGGTAAAGCCATTGGCGAAGCGGCTCTTAAGGCCGGTATCGAGACTATCACTTTTGACAGGGGTGGCTACCTTTACCACGGACGTGTAAAATCATTAGCAGAAGGCGCAAGGGAAGCCGGACTTAAATTCTAAGAAACTATGTATCATAATTATAAAAACGTAGAACTGGTAAAACCAAGTGGCCTTGAATTAAAGGACCGTTTGGTAGCTGTAAACCGTGTTACTAAAGTTACAAAGGGTGGACGCGCTTTCGGTTTCTCTGCTATCGTAGTGGTAGGTGATGAGAACGGTGTGGTAGGCCATGGCCTTGGTAAATCTAAAGACGTGTCTGAGGCTATCGCCAAAGCTGTTGAGGATGCTAAGAAAAACCTTGTAAAGATTCCACTTTCCGGACAGTCTGTTCCGCATGAGCAAAAAGGTAAATTCGGTGGTGCGCGTGTGCTATTGATGCCGGCTTCTCACGGTACAGGTGTAATTGCCGGTGGTGCGGTACGTTCAGTACTTGAATCAGTGGGTATTCACGATGTATTGTCAAAATCACAGGGTTCATCTAACCCTCACAATGTTGTAAAAGCTACTTTTGATGCTTTGCTTCAAATGAGGAGCGCTGCTACCGTTGCAAAACAAAGGGGCGTTTCACTTGAAAAAGTATTCAAAGGTTAATTCAAGGAAATCATGGGAAAAATAAAAGTAAAACAAGTTAAGAGTAAAATCAACTGTCCGCAAACACAAAAGCTTACGCTTGAGTCACTAGGCCTTCGTAAACTTGGACAGGTTGTTGAGCACGATGCAACTCCTGCTATCCTTGGAATGGTAAACAAAGTTAAACACTTGGTTTCTGTAGAAGAGATCAACTAACAAAATACACTAATGGATTTAAGTAACTTACAACCTGCTGAAGGTTCGGTTCATAATCAGAATAAAAGGGTAGGACGTGGTGAAGGTTCAGGCAAAGGCGGTACTTCCGCACGTGGCCACAAAGGTGCCAAATCGCGTTCAGGTTACTCTAAGAAGATCGGTTTTGAGGGTGGCCAGATGCCTTTACAGCGTCGTGTTCCTAAGTTCGGTTTCAAAAACATCAACCGTAAGGAGTACGCAGGTGTGAACCTTGATACGCTTCAGGCTCTTGTAGATAACGGATTTGCTACTGACACTGTAGATTTTGCAGTATTGGTGGAAAACCGTCTGGCTACAAAAAATGAAATGGTAAAGATTTTAGGAAGAGGAGAGCTTAAGGCAAAACTAAAAGTAACTGCTCACAAATTTACTGCAACTGCCAAGGCTGCTATTGAAGCTGCCGGTGGTGAAGCGGTAACTTTATAATCTTTAATTTCATTATGAAGAAATTTTTCGAAGCGTTTGCCAATGTCTGGAAGATAGAGGAACTTAAGAACAGGATTCTTGTTACTCTCGGATTGTTGCTTGTATACCGTTTTGGTGCACACGTGACCCTGCCGGGTATTGATGCTACACAGTTAAACAGTTTATCGGATCAGACTAAGGGAGGTATTGGCTGGCTTATCGATGTATTTACAGGTGGTGCGTTCTCGCAGGCATCTGTATTTGCATTGGGTATCATGCCTTACATTTCTGCTTCGATCGTAGTGCAGCTAATGGGTATCGCGGTACCTTACCTGCAAAAACTTCAGAAAGAGGGCGAGAGCGGAAGGAAAAAGATCAACCAGATCACCCGTTGGCTAACGATCCTTATCACGCTGGTTCAGGGTCCCGGTTATATCTATAACCTTTACAGGACACTGCCGGCCCAGGCATTCTTATTGCCTTCGGATTCTTTCCCGTTCCTATTCTCATCAGTAGTGATCCTTACCACAGGTACCATTTTTGCGATGTGGCTTGGTGAGAAGATCACCGATAAAGGTATCGGTAACGGTATTTCACTATTGATCTTAGTAGGTATCATCGCAAGGATGCCACAGGCGTTCATTCAGGAATTCACTTCGGTGATCACTGAGAACAACGGCGGTCCTTTGATGCTGGTTCTTGAAATTGTTGTATGGCTTTTTGTTATCATTGCATGTATCCTTATGATCATGGCAGTGCGAAAGATACCTGTACAATATGCAAGGCGTACTACATCAGGCGATTTTGAACAGGATATGATGGACAACAACAGGCAGTGGATCCCATTAAAGCTCAATGCTTCGGGGGTTATGCCGATCATCTTTGCCCAGGCTATCATGTTCATACCTGCTGCATTGGCAGGATTCTCAAAGTCTGATACTGCTCAAACCATCACTTCTCAATTCCAGAATGTGTTCGGTTTGACCTATAATGTGGTTTTTGCTTTATTAATAATAATTTTTACTTACTTTTACACCGCGATAACGGTGCCTACCAACAAAATGGCAGACGACCTTAAAAGGAGTGGTGGTTTTATACCGGGTGTAAGGCCTGGTGTTGAGACCGGAGACTACCTCGATAAGATCATGTCATTGATCACATTCCCTGGCTCATTGTTCCTTGCGCTTATTGCCGTGTTCCCGGCAGTGGTGTTCAACTTTGGAGTTCAGCAGCAGTGGGCATTATTTTATGGTGGTACATCACTGTTGATCATGGTCGGGGTTGCGATCGATACCATTCAGCAAATAAATTCTTATCTGTTGAACAGGCATTACGACGGATTGATGAAAAGTGGTAAGAATAGAAAAGCGGTAGCTTAATTTTTATGGCAAAACAGTCAGCAATAGAACAGGACGGATCGATAATAGAGGCATTGTCTAATGCCATGTTCCGTGTTGAATTAGAAAACGGGCACATAGTAATTGCTCATATTTCAGGGAAGATGCGTATGCACTACATCAAGTTGCTCCCGGGCGACAAGGTGAAACTTGAGATGAGCCCTTATGATCTGTCCAAAGCAAGAATTACTTATAGATACTAATAGCTATTAACAATGAAAGTAAGAGCATCAGTTAAGAAAAGAAGTGCCGAGTGCATCATCGTGCGCAGGAAAGGCAGATTATATGTTATTAACAAAAAGAATCCTAGATTTAAACAAAGACAAGGATAATTATGGCAAGAATTGCAGGGGTAGATATACCTAAAAACAAAAGGGGAGTGATTGCACTTACTTACATCTTCGGTGTAGGAAGGAGCAGGTCTTCAGAGATTTTGGCTAAAGCTAACGTTAGCGAGGATATTAAAGTTCAGGATTGGAATGACGACCAGATCAGTGCCATCCGTGAAGCTGTGTCTTACTATAAGATCGAAGGTGAACTTCGTTCAGAAGTATCTTTGAACATCAAGCGTTTAATGGATATTGGTTGTTACAGGGGCATCCGCCACAGGGCAGGCCTTCCGTTAAGGGGCCAACGCACCAAGAACAATTCAAGGACTAGGAAAGGTAAGAGGAAAACTGTTGCTAACAAGAAAAAAGCAACTAAATAATAAGTAGTATGGCTAAAGCGAGTACAAAAAAACGTAAAGTAATTGTAGAGTCTACAGGCGAAGCACATATTAGCGCAACTTTCAACAACATCATCATATCTCTTACAAATAAGAAAGGTGAAGTTATTTCATGGTCATCTGCAGGTAAGATGGGCTTCAGGGGTTCTAAAAAGAACACTCCGTATGCTGCCCAGATGGCTGCTGAAGACTGTAGTAAAGTTGCCATTGAGGCCGGTCTTAAGAAAGTGAAAGTTTACGTTAAAGGCCCGGGTAACGGACGTGAGTCTGCTATCAGGTCGCTGCACAATGGAGGAATAGAAGTTACCGAGATCATCGACGTAACGCCAATGCCGCATAACGGCTGCCGCCCTCCAAAGAGAAGGAGAGTTTAATTTTATATAGTATAACAAGAGCGGGAACAAAAGGTTATCGGAGGATGAGACCTGAATTCATAACCTCCTGCTTATTAATTTTTAGAAATGGCAAGATATACTGGTCCACAAACAAGGATCGCCCGTAAATTTGGTGAGGCGATCTTCGGAGACGATAAGTCTTTCGAAAAAAGAAATTACCCACCGGGACAACACGGCCTGGCTAAGAAAAGGGGTAAAAAATCTGAATACGCTGTCCAGCTGATGGAGAAGCAGAAAGCTAAATATTCTTATGGCATCCTTGAAAAACAATTCAGGAACCTATACGAAAAAGCTGCTGCCTCTAAAGGTGTAACTGGTGAGATCCTTTTACAGCTTTGCGAAGCAAGGCTTGACAATGTAGTATACAGGATGGGTATCGCTCCTTCACGCAGGGCTGCAAGGCAGATCGTAGGCCACAGGCACATTACCGTGAACGGTGAGCTGGTGAACATCCCTTCATACCACCTTAAGCCTGGTGATAAAGTGGCTATCCGTGAAAAGTCAAAATCTCTTGACACCATCACAAATTCTTTATCAAACTCTTCTCGTGTATACGAGTGGATCACCTGGAACAATGATACTAAGGAAGGAACTTTCGTTTCTGTACCTGCAAGGATCCAGATCCCGGAAAACATCAAAGAACAACTAATCGTTGAGTTGTATAACAAATAATAATTGACATTAGTCGAAATATGGCAATATTTAATTTTCAGAAGCCCGATAAAGTTATAATGATCGATTCTACGGATTTCACAGGCAAGTTTGAATTCAGGCCTTTGGAACCGGGTTACGGATTGACCGTTGGTAACGCACTAAGAAGAGTTTTGCTTTCTTCACTGGAAGGTTACGCAATTACTTCAGTTCGCATTGAAGGAGTTGATCACGAATTTTCCACTTTAGCAGGGGTTGTTGAAGATGTTACAGAAATAATCCTGAACCTTAAGCAGGTTCGTTTTAAGCGCCAGATCGAGGATATCGACAATGAATCTGTATCTGTATCTTTTACAGGAAAAGACCAGCTTACTGCCGGCGATTTCCAAAAGTTCATTTCAGGTTTCCAGGTGTTGAATCCGGAGTTGGTTATCTGCAACATCGACAGCAAGATCAACATTAACCTTGAACTTACAATTGAGAAGGGAAGGGGATATGTTCCGGCTGAAGAAAATAAAAAGCAAAATGCAGCTATAGGTACTATTTTTACAGATTCTATCTTTACACCGGTAAAGAATGTAAAATATGCAATAGAGAACTTCCGTGTTGAGCAAAAGACCGACTACGAAAAGTTGGTATTCGAGATCATCACTGACGGATCTATACACCCTAAAGAAGCGCTTACTGAGGCAGCAAAAACACTGATACATCACTTTATGCTGTTCTCTGATGAAAGAATTACACTTGAGGCCGACGAAATTGCACAAACAGAATCCTATGATGAAGAATCACTGCACATGAGGCAGCTTCTAAAGACCAAACTGGTTGACATGGATCTTTCTGTAAGGGCGCTAAATTGTTTGAAAGCGGCTGAAGTTGATACTTTGGGTGACCTTGTATCGTTCAATAAAAATGACTTGATGAAGTTCCGTAACTTCGGTAAAAAGTCGCTTACCGAGCTTGATGAGCTTGTGGCGTCTAAAAACCTTCACTTCGGGATGGATTTGACGAAATACAAATTAGATAAAGAATAATCCGGACCTTTTTAGGTTTATATTACTACAGAGATGAGACACGGAAAAAAGAATAATCACTTAAGCAGGCAGACAGGGCATAGGAAAGCTATGCTGGCTAACATGGCCTGCTCGCTTATAGAGCACAAGCGTATCAATACGACTGTTGCCAAAGCTAAAGCGCTTAAGCAATTTATTGAGCCGCTTGTTACAAAGTCAAAAGAAGACACTACTCACAACAGGCGTATCGTTTTCGCTTACCTTCGCAATAAATATGCGGTTACTGAACTTTTCAGGGAAGTAGCAGCTAAAGTTGGCGATCGTCCGGGCGGATATACACGTATCATTAAGCTTGGTAACCGTCTTGGTGACAACGCTGATATGGCAATGATCGAACTGGTAGACTTCAATGAACTTTACAACGCTGTTAAGAAAGAAGCTAAGAAAACTACACGTCGTAGCCGTACTGCCAAGAAGGCTGATGGTGGCGAAGTGGTTGCCGAAGCTCCTGCAGCTAAAGAAGCTCCTGCTGTTGACACAGAAGAAAACAAAGAAGCTACTGAATAATCATGGATCAATGATCTTCAAATATCAAAAAAGGATGAACTTAACGGTTTGTCCTTTTTTTTTGGCCTGAAAATACGTTTCGCTTTCACGATTTTTTAAAGTAAATTTGCACGCAACACAACAACAAACGACATAATGAAATATTCTAACAGGGATCGTGCGATCCTGCTCCTTGCGGACGGCACTATATTTTATGGTAAATCCATAGGCATAGAAGGTACTGTTTTTGGCGAAGTCTGCTTCAATACCGGAATGACCGGCTACCAGGAAATTTTTACTGACCCATCTTATTTCGGACAGATAATGGTGGCATCCAACGCCCATATTGGTAATTACGGTACCAATGAGGAAGAGGTGGAAGCTGATAAGATCATGATATCCGGGCTGGTATGCAAAAACTTCAGTTTTAACCACTCCAGGCCAAATTCTTCCGAGGGCCTTAAGGAATATTTTGAAAAACAAAACCTCGTCGCCATTTCTGATGTGGATACACGGGCACTGGTAAGCTATATCCGTGACAACGGCGCGATGAACGCGGCTATTTGTACCGAGGACTGCGACATTGAAGAGCTTAAGAAGGAACTTTCTGAAATACCTGATATGAAAGGCTTGGAACTTTCTTCAAAAGTATCCACCAAAGAGCCTTATTTCGTAGGTAGCCCTGATGCAAAATACAAGATATCCGCACTTGATCTTGGCATTAAAAAGAACATACTGCGCAATCTTGCGAAAAGGGACTGCTACATCAAGGTTTTTCCGTATGATGCTTCTTATGAAGAGATGAAAAGCTTTAGTCCCGACGGATATTTTCTTTCCAACGGGCCCGGTGATCCAGATCCGTTATACGCCGCACAGGAAACAGCCCGCAAAATCCTCGACAAGAATGAGCCGGTATTCGGCATCTGCCTTGGGCACCAGGTACTGGCTTTGGCCAATGGAATTTCTACGTATAAGATGTTCAACGGGCACAGGGGCATTAACCACCCGGTGCGGAACCTGTTGACAGGCGAAGGCGAGATAACCTCCCAAAACCACGGCTTTGCAGTAGTACGTGAGGAACTGGAAAAACACTCTGACTTCGAGATCACCCACGAGCACGTTAATGATGGGACCGTGGCCGGGATGCGTATGAAGAGTAAGAACTGCTTCTCTGTGCAATACCACCCCGAAGCCAGCCCGGGTCCGCATGATGCTACTTACCTGTTCGACCAGTTCATCACGAATATTGAAAGCGCAAAAAGTAGTTAGTCATTTAATGGATTAAAGCACTGGTGCTAAAACGTTTGCGTTTATAAGTTTTTAAAATTAAAAGAATTTCATATTTTAATTTGATTAAATTTGGTTTTAATTCAAATTAAACAAACGAATACTAACAATAAAACAAATACTTAATGGGCATTATTATTAAAGTTCACGCAAGGCAAATATTGGATTCACGCGGCAACCCGACAGTGGAAGTTGATGTAGTTACCGAGAATGGCATACTTGGAAGGGCGGCAGTACCATCTGGCGCTTCGACCGGCGAGCACGAGGCTGTTGAGCTTCGCGACGGCGGTAAGGCATATATGGGCAAAGGTGTTTCTAAAGCTGTGGAGAACGTAAATACAAAACTTGCCGGCGAGATCATCGGTATGTCGGTATTCGAACAGAACGCTATTGATAAAGCCATGATCGAGCTTGACGGCACTCCCAACAAGTCGAGCCTTGGCGCGAATGCCATCCTTGGTGTTTCCCTGGCTGTAGCCAAAGCAGCAGCCAATGAGCTTGGCCTTCCGCTATACCGTTATATTGGCGGTGTGTCGGCTAATACGCTTCCTGTGCCTATGATGAACATCATCAACGGCGGTTCGCACTCTGACGCGCCGATAGCGTTCCAGGAATTTATGATCATGCCGGTAAAAGCGACCAGCTTTACACAAGCCATGCAGATGGGTACCGAGGTATTCCACAACTTGAAGAAAGTACTTCACGACCGTCACCTTAGCACTGCTGTGGGTGATGAAGGAGGTTTTGCACCTAACTTTGAAGGTGGTACTGAGGATGCCCTAGATACTATCAAATTAGCTATCGAGAATGCTGGCTACAAATTTGGCGAGGACATCAAGCTTGCCCTTGACTGCGCGGCTTCTGAGTTCTATGTGAACGGAAAATATGACTATACGAAATTTGAAGGTGCCGGCGGAAAGATCAGGACCAGCGAAGAGCAGGCCGATTACCTTGCCGACCTAGCTGCGAAATACCCGATCATCTCTATTGAGGACGGCATGCAGGAGAACGACTGGGCAGGCTGGAAATACCTTACCGATAAAATCGGTGATAAGGTACAGTTGGTAGGAGATGACTTGTTCGTAACCAATGTAGAGCGCCTTGCTAAGGGTATCGCTGAAGATACAGCCAACTCGATCCTTGTAAAAGTGAACCAGATCGGTACGCTTACTGAGACCATTGCTGCCGTGAACATGGCGCACAATGCCGGTTATACATCGGTAATGTCGCACCGTTCAGGAGAGACTGAAGACAACACGATCGCCGACCTTGCCGTGGCGCTTAACTGCGGACAGATCAAAACGGGATCGGCTTCACGCTCTGACCGTATGGCAAAATACAACCAGTTGCTCCGCATCGAGGAAGAGCTTGCCGAAGTAGCTTACTTCCCGGGCGAGAAAGCTTTTAAAGTGAAGAAATAATTATTTAGCTATTATAAATTGACACCCGCCCTCACACGGCGGGTGTCTTTTTTCTGCAAATTCTAAGTCACATCCTCTAAATTCTAAACGGATAGGGATTAATCCATACGAAATCATACTTTTGTTTTGGTAATTCACGCGGCGTATGAAGATCTTAAAATACCTGGCTTTGCTTTGTGCTGTTTTCAGCAGTGTGCCGTCATTCTCGCAAACGAAACTGTTGGATAGCTTATTTACTGAGCTGAAGCATCCTAAAGATGAGAAAGAGAAGGCTGTCTTGCTTAACGCGATATCGGCAGAATATGAGAACGAGCCGGAACAGATGCTTAGGTATGCCAGGCAGGCCATGGAAGTTTCACATAAAGCAGGATTAAAGCAGTACGAAGCCGACTCCTGGCGCAACATAGGAAATGCCAACATCATCCTGAGCAAATATACACAGGCGCTGAAAAGCTTTACCAATTCGCAGTCACTATATGAATCGCTGGTAAAGTCGGCCCCGGAAAACAATGATCACAAGGACGGGCTGGCGAATGTGTACGGCAGTATCGGCATCGTTTGTTCTGAACAGAATAATTACGCGAAAGGGCTGGAGTACTATTTTAAGGCATTGAAGTTGTTTAGGGAAACAGGGCAGGAGGAAATAGTAGCCATTGTATACAACAACATCGGCGACATTTACAGCACACAAAAAGAATACACCAAAGCCCTCGAATACTTCAACAAGGCACTTTGGATACAAAAGAAGACCGGCGACCCTTCCTCTGCCATTACAATTTCCAACATCGGGAAAATTTATCTTGCGAAAGATGAAGACGAAAAAGCGCTGCAATCCTTCAATGAGGCCGAAGCGCAATTCGGCAAGTTTGAGAACAACCGCGGCCTTGCGGAGCTCTATAACAACTTCGGGAATTTTTACAGAAAGAAGAACGATCTTCCAAAAGCAGTAGCCTATTATAATAAGGCACTGGATATTTTTGAGCGATCGGGGGAGAAGTATGGTGCGGCATCATCACTAACTTTCCTTGGCAATATTTATGTATTGGAAGGAAAAACTGCCGATGCCATTGCCAACCTGGAGCGTTCATCGGCTTTGGCCGAAGAAATTGGCGTATTGGAGCAGGTTAAGGAATCGGAAAAGGCATTAAGCGACATTTATGAAAAGATGGGCAATGCCGGCGAGGCGCTCCTCCATTATAAAAAATATACGGCCGCCAAGGACAAGATCATCAACAGCGAGAACATAAAGAACATTGTGCGCGAGGAGATGAACTACGAGTTTGAGCGCAAAGCCGCCCTTCAAAAAGTAGAGAACGAGAAACGCCAGGTGTTGTATGACGAACAGGCCAAGCGCCACACACAGCAGCTGTTGTTCATAGGCCTGTCGGCTTTATTGCTATTCGGGATAGCATTCCTCATTTACAGCAGGCTGCAGTTGAAAAAGCGCCTGACCCTGCAGCGCGACCTTGCCGAATATGAGCAAAAGGCATTGCACCTGCAAATGAACCCGCACTTTGTGTTCAACTGCCTGGGGAGCATTTCGAGCTTTATTGTACAGAACGGCACTGACCAGGCGATAAAATACCTTTCGAAATTCTCGAAGCTGATGCGCCTTACATTGGAATACTCAAAAGAATCGCTGATACCGATCGACAAGGAGATAGAGAGCCTGCAAAACTACCTTGAGCTGGAGCAGCTGCGCTTCAACAATATGTTCGAGTTCGAGATCACAAAAGACCCCAATATCGAAGATGACATGGCGCTGCCGCCATTGTTGTTGCAGCCTTTTGTAGAGAATTCCATCATCCATGGCATTGTCCCGAAAAAGATGCGCGGGCGTATCACTGTCGGCTTTAAGCTGGAGGGCGAAAAGCTGATATGTACGGTGACGGACGATGGTATTGGCATCAACAGGTCGAAAAAACTGAAGGAAGCTTCGGTTACGGTACACAAGTCGATGGCGATGGAGATCACCCGCAAAAGGCTGGAAGTGATACAGGCGGTAACGTCGAGGCATTCGCAAGTAGAAATAAAAGAAATAACAAATGCGACCGGCGAACCGGCAGGAACGCGAATTATATTACATTTGCCTGTACAATATGCTAATAACTAACTCATGATCACAGCTTTACTTATAGATGACGATGCTAACCTGAGGAACGGGATGAAAGGATTGCTGGCAATGTACGCGCCTGACATTAAGATACTGGGCGAGGCCGACAGCGTAAAGGGCGGCATCCAGGCCATTGCGACCCACCAGCCCGACGTGATATTCCTCGACATACAGTTAGGGGACGGCACAGGGTTCGACATATTGGAACAGTTCGCGCAAAAAAAAGGCAGCCTTACTTCGCACGTGGTCTTCATAACGGCACATGAGGAGTTCGCGGTAAAGGCATTCCGCTTTAGTGCATTGGATTTCCTGCTGAAGCCGGTGGATCCGGAAGAACTGCAAAAAGTGATTGAAAAGATAAAAAAAGTGCTGTCGAACAACGACAACTACGCGCACATTGACCTGTTACTGGAGAACATCCGCAAGAAGGTGGACAAATTCAAGAGGATCGCACTGTCAACGTCAGACGGCATACACCTTTTTGAAGTGAGCGACATCATAAGGCTGGAGTCGCAGGACAATTATACGCGCTTTCACATCAAGGACCACAAGCCGGTGCTGATCGCGAAGACACTGAAGGAATATGAGGACCTTCTCTCTGAACAGGGATTTGAGAGGATACACCAGTCGCACCTGATCAACCTGGCCTACCTGAGATCATATATCAAAAAGGATGGTGGCTATGCGGTGATGGCTGATAACAGTAACCTCCCCATTTCACAGCGTAAAAAGGAAAGGCTCCAGGAACTGCTGAAGTCGTTATAGTAAAGCGAATTCTAAACGGGAGCCGCCGAATTCTCGACGGTAGCCGCTATATCGTATTGAATGCTATATATTTGAAAAAACTGACTGATAACAAGATCTGTTATGAAACGATTATTACCCATCCTGCTACTGTTTTGTACTGGCATTGCGGGGGCACAGATAGTAAATATACCTGATACCAACTTCAGGAACAAGCTGCTTCAGGCCAGTACGGCCAATAACATTGCCAAGGGCAGTAGCGGTGCTTCGATAAAGGTTGATACGAACAATGATAACTACATCCAGCAATCGGAGGCGAATGTTGTATATGAACTGAATGTTCCCGGCGCATCTATAACCAATATGACGGGCATACAGTCCTTCGGCAACCTTGAAGCCCTGGATTGCAGTGGCAACTCTATTGCCACACTTACCCTGAATGGCTTAGTTAATCTTGAAACGGTATATTGCGGATCGAACAACATAAGCACCCTGAGCCTTACAGGGCTTTCAAACCTGCGCGGACTGTATTGTTCGGATAACAGCCTTTCCACCATAAACTTTGCCGGGCTTACAGACCTTCGCTGGCTGGAGTGTGATAATAACAGCTTCACATCGCTTAACGTGACCCCGTTAACCGATCTGCGTGAGCTTAAATGCAACAGTAACAGCCTTACGAGCCTTACTGTAGCCAACCTGCCCGACCTTCGCCTCATAGAATGCGGGGACAACAACCTTTCAATGCTCGATCTGACAGGATTGACCCATTTGGAAGAGTTAGTATGCAACAAAAACTATATTGCGACCCTCGACTTCACCGGGCTTGATTATCTTATCAGTGTGAACTGTTCTGAAAACCAGCTTACGTCCCTTGACTTTTCGGGGAATCCCGCCTTTAACGAATTGGATTGCTTTCAAAACGATATTACTTTTATAAATATTAAAAATGGTGCGGCCCAGGTTTATGATGCAACAAATGCACCTAACCATTGGTACGGCAATGCTAACCTCGAGTTCGTGTGCATTGATGAGTTTGAGGAAGCAGAGGTAAGCACGATCCTGAATACTAACAGCCTCACAGTGAGTTTTAATAGCTACTGCACCTTTGTTCCCGGCGGCGCTTACAACACCATTACCGGCGCCATACTTTTTGACGGAGATAGCGATGGATGTGATGCGGGCGATATTCCGCAGCCTTTTATCCCGATAAGCATTGATGACATTGCTATGCCGGGCGCTACATTTACAGATACGCAGGGCAATTACAGTTTTTATACCAGTGCAGGTACCTATACCATTGCCCCGCAACTTGAGAATGCTGGGTTCTTTACGGTTACCCAGATGTCGGAAACTGTTACGTTCCCATTAGTGGACGACTCGGTAGAAGTGCGCGATTTTTGCATTTCACCTAACGGGAATAACCCTGATGTAGAAGTGGTGATCGAGCCACTCATGCCTGCGGTACCGGGGGGGGAGGCAACCTATAAAGTGGTGTATAAGAACAAGGGTAACCAGGTCCTTTCCGGAAGCGTGACCCTTAGCTGCGACGAAAGCTACCTGGATTATGCCTATGTTGACCCAATGCCGGATAACATTGTTCCCGGGACCTATACATGGAATTATAACAACCTGAAGCCATTTGAGAACAGGGAGATCAACGTATCGCTGGATATTAACAGCCCGTCGGACACTCAGCCTGTAAATGTGGGCGATGTGCTGCTCTTCTCTTCGACAATAACAACAACGTCGGGCGATGATATTCCGCAGGACAATACGTTTAACCTCGATCAGAAAGTGGTGGGGGCGTTTAACCCGAACAATATCGTATGCATTGAAGGCGAGAGCGAATCGCCTGCCAACATAGGCAATTATCTGCATTATGTGGTGAATTTCAGGAATACCGGCACGGAGCCGATAGCCAATGTGGTGGTAAAACACGATATCGACCCAACACAGTTTGACGCGGCATCGGTACAGGTGCTCAACAGCTCACATACCCTTAGGACAATGGTAACAGGCAACAAAGTTGAATTTATGTTCCGGAATGCCAGCCTTGCCGCCGCCGACCACGGTAATATACTTTTCAAGGTAAAAACCAAGCCAAGCCTTACGGCGGGATCATCGGTAACGAACAACGCCAGGATATTCTTCGACTACAAATTCCCTGTGGAGACGAATGATGCCAATACGGTATTTGAAAACCTGGGCACAGGCGATCTTGAAAAAGACAATTCAGTAAGGATGTTCCCTAACCCGGCCAAAACCATACTTACCATTACTGCTGATGGTATGATCAGATCTATTGAAATGTACGACGTACAGGGCAGGCTGTTGGAGACAGGAATAATAAATGATATCAGCACCACCATAGACCTTACTGCGAGGGCAGCGGGAATGTATTTTGTAAAAGTAACGACCGAAAAAGGCGTGAAAGTTGAAAATGTGATCCGTGAATAATTGTTTATACCAATAAGTAGAGGAAGCCGGTGCGAAAGCACCGGCTTTTTTTGGAACTGACGCAACCTTTTTTAATTTTTCGTGACTAAAGGAATAAAAACACCTTCTTATTATGAAAAAACATTTATTCTTTTTAATACTCCTGTTGTCTGGAATGGCAGGAGCGCAGGTAGTGAATATTCCGGACCCGGCCTTTAAGAATTATTTATTGACAAGTACTGCGATTGGCGCAGCTGGTACACCGATTCTGATAAATACAAATGGAGATAATGAAATACAGGTAAGTGAGGCACTTGCCGTCCGGGAACTGGAAATTGATAATGAAGAGATCGAATCCATGGCCGGGATCGAATCCTTTACAAATTTGAGGGTGCTTGACATCCAGTGGGCGCTTGAGCTTACCACACTTGATATCACTGCCCTCTCCGAATTGGAAGAATTATATCTGGGCTGGATGGATAACCTGGATAATATTTATTGCAGCGGCCTGGCCAACCTGAACAAATCATATCGCCGTATGAAACCAATTTTCATGGGCTGGATTGTACCGGGCTCGTGAGCCTCGAGGAAATAAGGCTTACTAATTGCTCCGGCCTAAGTTCTGTAAATATTGCCGGCCTTCCCAACCTGAAAAAAGTTGACCTGGAGCTTGCCTATAATCTTCAATCAATTGACTTAACCGGGCTTGAAACCCTTGAGCAGTTTAGATGTGATTATTGTGATGGCCTGGAATCCGTTACCACCGGGAGTCTGCCAGCAATTGAGAAATTTCACGCAGAGTCTTTAGTTTTAGGTTTCCTTGACCTGAGCAGATGCCCGGCACTTACCGATTTTAAGTTTACCGGGGATTTGAATTATCTTAACCTTAAAAACGGATCAGCTTTTTATTCAGATTTTGATTTAATGGTAGGCGGCAGCTGTTTTGTATGCGTTGACGAAGGAGAGGAAGACTATTTTGCGGATGCTATAGACTACAATGAATTTATCTTTCTTAGCACCTACTGCTCCTTTACCCTGGGAGGAGATTACAACATTATTGAAGGCACATTCACCTTTGATGCGGACAATAATGGCTGTGGCAGCGGAAGTGCCCTTAATACGAACGTAAAAGTACAGATGAATGACGGTACCCACACTTTTACTACGTTCAGCAATAACCAGGGAGAATACAAATTTTATGTTCCCGCAGGAAGCTTTACGCTAATGCCCGATATGGAGAACAGCTGGTTCGCTATTACCCCACCATCGGTAACCATAAGTCTTCCTGTGGTAAACAACGGTACTACAACACAAAACTTCTGCATTGCCTCGTTAGGCGTTCACCCGGACGTTGAAGTATTGGTTTGGCCAATAGATGGCGTACAGCCCGGTTTTGATGCGAGATACAAAATAGTTTACACCAACAAAGGCAACCAGGCACTCTCGGGTGCGGTAACGCTCAACTATGATGACAGCGTGCTGGATCATGTGTCGGCCACTCCTGTGGAAACATCATCTTCAACAGGAAGCCTTACCTGGAGTTATAGTAACCTTATGCCTTATGAGAGCCGCAGCATGGTCGTTAAGCTTAACCTGAACGGGCCGATGGAAATCCCGGCGGTAAACCTTGGCGACCAGCTAGTTTTTACGGCATCAATAACCCCGATAGCCGGGGACGAAACTCCGGCAGACAATACTTTCGCCACAACGGTTGAAGTAGTGGGCTCCTATGACCCTAACGACATTGCCTGCCTTGAAGGCAGCAGCGTGCATCCGGATAAGATAGGGGAGTACCTGCACTACAACATCAACTTCGAGAACACGGGCACGGCACCCGCGGCGTTCATCGTGGTAAAGGACATCATTGACGAAACGAAATTTGACCTGGGCTCATTCCAAATGATCGAGGCCTCGCACGATGCAGAGGTAAGGCTTACAGGCAATAAGGCCGAGTTCATATTTGACGCCATCAACCTTGCCCCGGCCGGGAAAGGGAATGTGGTTTTCAAAATAAAAACATTGAATACGCTTCAGGTGAATGACGATGTAACCCAGCAGGCCAATATTTACTTCGACTACAACTGGCCTATAGAGACCAACGAAGCGACAACGGTATTTGAAGCACTTAGCCGCGGCGACTTTGAAAAGGACAATTCAGTAAGGATATTCCCTAACCCGGCCAAAACCATACTTACAATTACTGCTGATGGTACAATTAGATCTATTGAAATGTACGATGTACAGGGCAGGCTGTTGGAAACAGGGATAGTGAATGATATGAATACGAGCATCGACCTGAGATCAAGGCAGGCGGGAATATACTTTGTGAAAGTAAGGACTGAAAAAGGCGTGAAGCTTGAAAAGGTTATAAAGGAGTAATAAGATAGTTTTGTTTTTAAATATTTATCAAAAGTCAATGTCCCATGATATTGACTTTTGCTATTTATTGTCATATTTAACCATTTTCTTACGTAGTTTCCTTTAAAAATTGATTTCAATTTATTAAATTCGCAGGATTAATTTTTTCTGAACCAAAATCACAATATAAATCATGTCAAATATTGCAATATTAGAAATTGATGGCAAAAAGTATGAGTTCCCGATAATTGTGGGTACTGAGAATGAAGTAGCCATCGATATCGATAAGCTGCGCAGTGAGACCGGTGCAATAACTATGGACCCGGGTTATAAGAACTCAGGATCATGTAAAAGCGAAATTACTTTCCTTGACGGGGAAGAGGGGATCCTGCGATACAGGGGTTATTCTATTGAAGACCTTGCCGAGAAATCCAACTTTCTTGAAGTTTCTTACCTTTTGATCTTTGGTGAGCTGCCAACAGCGGCCCAACTTGAGAAATTCGAGACCGATATCAGGAAATATACCCTCGTGAACGAGGAGATGAAGAACATAATTGATGGCTTCCCTAAAAATGCACACCCGATGGGAGTGCTGGCATGCCTTACCAGCGCGCTTACGGCTTTCAACCCGAAATCGGTAAATGTGGCCAATGAAAAAGATATGTATGAGGCTGTTTGCAAGACCATGGGTAAATTCCTGGTTATCGCAACATGGACATACCGTAAGAATATGGGCTACCCGCTCAACTATTATGACAACACCATAGGCTATGTAGAAAACTTCATGAGGCTGATGTTCGAGCTTCCTACCGGCCCTTACAAAAGCAACCCGGTAATTATCGACGCCCTTGACAAGTTGTTCATCCTTCACGCCGATCACGAGCAAAACTGCTCAACGTCTACGGTACGCATGGTAGGTTCGTCGCATGCAGGCCTGTTCGCTTCGATCTCTGCAGGTGTATCCGCTCTTTGGGGCCCGCTTCACGGTGGCGCCAACCAGGCAGTGCTGGAAATGCTTGAGGAGATACAGGCTAACGGTGGTGACGCAGACAAATACCTTGCTAAAGCAAAAGATAAGGATGATCCGTTCCGCCTCATGGGCTTTGGCCACAGGGTTTACAAGAACTTTGACCCGCGTGCCAAGATCATCAAAAAAGCAGCCGACGAGGTGCTTGCCACCCTTGGTGTAGACGATCCGGTGCTTACCATAGCAAAAAAACTTGAAGAGTCTGCATTGCAGGATGAGTATTTCAAGTCAAGGAACCTGTACCCTAACGTAGATTTCTATTCTGGGATCATTTACAGGGCGCTTGGCATCCCAACCGAAATGTTTACCGTTCTTTTCGCCATCGGCCGCCTTCCTGGCTGGATCGCACAGTGGAAAGAAATGCGTGTGAACAAGGAGCCGATAGGACGTCCGAGGCAGATCTACACAGGCGCACCACTGCGTGACTTTGTAGGTGTAGAGAACAGGAAATAAATCACCATTTTGATATAGTGAAGCCACTCCCGAACAGGAGTGGCTTTTTTTGTGATAAATGTTGTGTGTTAACATTTTGATCGGAAAAATAGCTACCTTTAGCCCGCTATGAAGACAATAAAACAGAAATTATGACAAAAAACTTTACTTATGTCCTGTTAATGTCGCTTTCAGTGTTGGGCGCATCGGCACAGGAGATCAAATTGATTCAGGATGGCGGCAGCGGGATAGCACTGAAAAATACCTCTGCAGGATTTACAACCCATACTAAAAATGTAAATGGTATTGCCTGCCAGGACTTCAGCGGCAGCGCAAAAGTGCTGACCATGGTAAAAGGTGCGCCTGCGCTTCCGGTACATTCGGAGTCGGTTATCGTGCCGAATACCGGTAACGTGTCAGTAGTTATCAGCTATGATAGTTATGAGGAATTCGATAATATTACTGTGCTTCCTTCCAAAGGCAGCCTGAAAAGGAATATAAACCCTCAGTCGGTCCCTTATGACATGGGTGAAGCTTATACCCAGGATGCTTTTTATCCCGGCAAGCTGGCCGCGATATCCGATCCTTTCATTCTTAGGGATACTCGTGGGGTTTCGGTGTCTTTCTACCCATACCAGTACAATCCCGTGACCAAAAAGCTAAGGCTGTACAAGAACATTACCGCGAATGTGGTAACGAATGATGGCGTAGCCGGACTTAATGAGATAAACGGTGGCAAAGCGCATCCGTCAAATGCTTTCAGCCAGGTGTACCAAGATCTTTATGCCAATGCCCTAATGTATGAGCCCGTGTCCGAAAGTGGCGAGATGCTCGTTATCGCGCCGGATAATTATACAGAAACCCTTGCGCCATTGGTGGCCTGGAAAATAAAAAAGGGGATCAATACCACAGTTGCCACATTATCACAAACAGGCAGCACGCCTGAAAGCATAAAAGCTTACATAGAGGATTTTTACAATGACAATCCCGGGCTGATCTATGTATTGCTGGCAGGTGATCACGACGACCTTCCAACATATACTTATGGCCTTACCGGGGCTAATGAAGAGCTTTGGAGCGACACCTATTATGTACAGCTTGCCGGGGACGATTTTTATCCTGAAGCGCTCATAGGAAGGTTCTCCGGAAGTGTGGAAGATGTAGCCGTAATGGTGGACCGCACACTTGAGTATGAAACCGCTCCGCTGGAAGGTAACTGGATCACCAGGGCCGCAGGTATTGGATCTGACGAAGGCGACGGATATGGTGATGATGGCGAAGCCGACTGGCAGCATAATAGGAATATTGCCAATAAATTGCTGGGGTATGGTTACAGCCATGTTCATGAACTATACGACGGAAGCCATGGCGGATATGACGCTGAAGGAAATGTAGAGTCGTACATGATATCTGACGCTGTAAATGGTGGTATAGGACTATTGAACTATACAGGGCATGGTGCGCAGGAATTGCTTGCAACAGGTTGGTTCACAAATACTGAAGTTTCCGGGCTCGAGAATAACGGTATGTACCCTTTTATTGTTTCTGTAGCTTGTAATAACGGTACGTTCGCGCAGGGTACATCATTCTGTGAGGCCTGGCTCAGGGTGCAGCACAATAATATGCCGGCCGGTGCGATCGCTGCCACAGGATCATCTATCCTTATGGCGTGGGCTGAACCGATGCAGACGCAGGATGAAATGACAGAGCTCATTACAAACAGTGAGCCGGGAAATGAAAAATGTACATTGGGAGGGCTGTTTTACAATGGTCAGTATAGTATGATGGAAAATTACTGGGAAAGCCCTACGGCTGTCGAGATCATGCAGACATGGGTGCTTTTCGGTGATCCGTCTGTGGTATTCAGGACCGCAGAGTCCTCTCAGATAACGGCGGTGCATCAGGAAGTAATAGAGCAGTCAGAAGGTTCGATAACGATACAATGCCCTGTTGAGGGTGCGCTTGTGGCAATTACCCAAAATGGTATTATTGTTGGTACGGGCATTGTTTCAGGTGGGCAGGTCACTATTGTTCTAAATGAACTTTCAAGTGAATTGGCCCCGCTTTCCATTACGATAACACAACAGAATTTCATTCCATATCAAGGTGCGGTTGCTATGGCAGTATTGGGTAATGAAACGTTCAGTGTCAATTCAATGATGTTGTACCCTAACCCTGCAAATGACCATATCACCATTAAGTTGGCCGGTGCATCGGCTGCAGCGTTCGAAGTGCGCGACATTACCGGTAAGCTGGTGTATGTTTCGGGTAATGTAGACAGTGGCAGCCACATGATAAATACTTCTAATTTTGCTGCCGGGGTCTATATGCTTACCGCTAACTCGAACGGTGCAAAAGCTACTAAGAAATTTGTGGTAAAATAGGATACTATATGCACTTCATTATTTTTCCAAACTATAATGAGAATAATATCAAAATAAGCCTCCCAACGGGGGCTTTTTTTTATATTTGCCCAAAGCACAAACAAGCAATGTTACAATTGAACGTAAAGAACGAAACTTCAAGGCTTAAGGCGGTAGTGCTCGGTACTGCCCGAAGCAATGGCCCCACACCAACGTTAGAGGAGGCTTATGACCCAAAATCGCTGGAACATATCAAAGCCGGGACTTATCCTGTAGAAGCCGATATGGTCGCCGAAATGGAGGCGCTCAACGCAGTGTTCCAAAAATATGATGTTAAGGTATACCGCCCGGAGATCATTAATGACTATAACCAGATATTCAGCAGGGATATTGGATTTGTTATCGATGATGTCTTCATTAAGGCGAACATCCTTCCTGACCGTGAAAGGGAACTTGATGCCATTCAGTACATCATCGATAAAATGGATCCTGCCAAAGTGGTGCGCCCTCCCGAGGAAGTGCATATTGAAGGTGGTGACGTGATCTTATGGAACGACCATATCTTCATAGGTACTTACAAAGGAAGCGATTACAAGGATTTCATTACCGCACGTACCAACATGCATGGCGTGAATTATATAAAGCAGCTTTTCCCGAACAAGACCGTAAAGGAGTTCGATCTTGTTAAGTCCAGGATAGAGGCGCGCGACAATGCACTGCACCTCGATTGCTGCTTCCAGCCCGTGGGAAAAGATAAAGGTGTGATCTATAAAAGCGGCTTTAGGGAAGAGGCAGATTATTTGTATCTTGTTGACTTGTTTGGCAAGGATAACCTGTTCCACATAGAAAGGGAAGAGATGTACCACATGATGTCGAATTTCTTTTCGATAGATGACAATGTTGTCGTGATCGAGAAGAATTTTACAAGGCTTAAGAACTGGCTTCTGGAACGCGGATTTACCGTAGAGGAAGTGCCTTATGCCGAGATCGCCAAGCAGGAAGGGCTTTTAAGATGTTCAACTTTACCCCTTATTAGGGAATAACGATACGATGAGACAGATAACAGATACACTGCTGATGATCCGTCCGGTAGCTTTCCGGATGAACGAACAGACCGCAGTGAACAATTATTACCAGAAAGTGATGGACGGGCTGATGCCATCTACCGTAAATGCCAAGGCGCAGCAGGAGTTTGACGCTTTTGTAGAGAAGCTTCGTACAGCAGGAATCAATGTAGTTGTGGTTGACGATACTGTTGACCCCGATACGCCCGATTCGATCTTCCCGAACAATTGGGTGTCCTTCCATGAAAATGGCGATGTGGCACTATACCCCATGTTTGCTGAGAATCGCCGCAGCGAGCGACGTGAAGACATACTTGACCTTTTGGAAGACCAGGGCTTCAATATTGAGAACATTGTGGATTATACTTCTGCCGAAGAGGATAATATTTTCCTTGAAGGTACGGGCAGTATTGTGCTCGACAGGGCGAACCATAAAGCCTATTGTGCCCTTTCGCCGCGGGCGGATGAAGAATTACTGATAGAGTACTGCGAGGATTTTGAATTGTCGCCGGTAATATTTGAAGCATTCCAAACCGTTGACGGGCAGCGTATGCACATATACCATACCAATGTAATGATGTGCATAGGCGATACTTTTGCCGTAATTTGTGCCGATTGCATAGATGATAAGAAAGAGCGCAAAATGGTGTTGGAAAACCTTCGCGAAGATGGTAAAGAGATCATATTGCTTACCGAAGCGCAACTGAACCACTTTGCAGGCAACATGCTTCAGGTACAGGGCGCTAATGGCAAGAGCTACCTTGTAATGAGCGAGTCGGCAAGACAGGTACTTACAAAAGACCAGATAACAAGGATCGAAAAACATACCGAAATACTTAGCTCAAGCCTAGATACGATTGAGGCGTGTGGTGGCGGAAGCGCACGCTGCATGATGGCTGAGGTATTTTTACTGAAGAAATAAATGCTCTCCAAAAAAACGAAATACGGATTAAAAGCACTTATCTATATAGCTAAGCAGGAAGGCCCTACGCCCGTACTTATCTCGGATATTTCGGAAAAAGAGCAGATACCGAAGAAATTTCTTGAGGCCATACTGCTTGACCTCAAGAAATTTGGTATCCTTGGTTCAAAAAAAGGAAAGGGTGGGGGCTACTATCTTTTAAAAGACCCCAAAACGGTTACTGCGGCAACGCTCATAAGGGTGCTGGACGGTCCCATTGCCATGCTGCCGTGCGTGAGCCTCAATTTTTATGAAAGGTGTGCCGATTGTCCGCAAGAGGAAACCTGCGCACTGAACCATTTTATGGCCGAGGTACGCGACAATACACTGGCGCTGCTACAGCAAAAGACACTGTATGACCTGATACAATTATAACTTCAGAATTCAGATCGGGCTATACTCCTGCCAGAAAAATTATCAGTGGACCTTGAAAAGCATATTACTTGAACCTTCGCATTTCGCCCAGGTAGGAGTTCCATACTAATTTTTTGGTGCTGCCAAATTTCTTTTCTTCCAGGGCCATTATAAAAACCTGGCTTACGTTCAGGACCCTTTTCCCGATAATAAGGTCATACGTCATCATCCATTCGCTGCGCCTGGCATTTTCATCGATCAGCATAACCTGTACCGAAGTGATGGAAAAACGTACTTTCTTTTTCTGTGACGATGCGAGTTCCAGCAGCTTTTGAATAGTTATGACACCCTCTTTTTCATCGAATACATTTTCTATGGTTTCGCTGTCGTATTTGTACAGCTTCGCGGCTTCGGCCGCGGTTTGTGTCTTCATTTCAGCATTGGCCGAGGGGTCGGTTAGCAATTCGAGGTAGCTGAAAAATTCTGCGGCTTTCGATTCGGCTTTAAGGGTATAAGCTTCCATTTCTTTTGAGGAGATGCCTTCCGGCTTGCGCCTTTCTCCTGAGGATTGTGCATTGCCTGCCTGTACAAGCGCGAGAAACGCTATGATCATCAGTTTTTTCATTTTTCTTTTTGCATGTATTTTAGTGAAACAATTTTCTTTCCGCTGTATTCGATCTCAACGATCTCCATTGCTTTCGAAATTTTAGACGGGGTCGTGATCTTATTGATGAACTCTTCTTTGTTCAGGAACTCCACCCCGATATCGTCGAACATGATCTCCTCGATCACCGCATCTTCCGAAATGATCTCGTTCAGCTGGATTTTTCTTTTTTTCCAGTCATCGGCATTATTGTTCATGTAGGCACGCATCATCATGGCATAGTCGTCAGGCTGCAGGTCAAATTCATACTGTGCCCTCCCTGCTGCGATCCTCAGTGTGTCAGGTTTATAGTAGGGGCTTTCGGTAACTACCACGCTTTCGGCAGGCGGGCCTTTCAAAACATAGCAACTGCCTTCGCGTTGCAGTTTGTGCTTTTTGCCATTCTCCATCACATAGAGCGTGACCTTGCCTTCGTCTACCTCTCTTTGGGTATAACGGTCGCGCAGGCATATGGTAACGTCGTCGCCCGAACCTGTAAAAACAAGGGCCGCGCCCAAAATTACTGCTCCTATGCCAGCGATCATATATACGATATTTTTGTTTCTTTTATGTGTCCCGGATTTTTCCGCTGCCTTTTCCGGACTGGTATCTTCCTTATGGCGGAATACAAATTCATCCCAGTTACCGTAGTCTGTCCATTTGCAAAAAATGTCCAGCATGTCCCTGCGTGGCAGCTTTTCATTCTGTACCGGCTTCAGGTGGGTGTATACCCATTTTTCACTGACCCGCTCGTTGCTCTCCTTTTCGACCAGATCGATCAGCTGGGCGATGTCCTTATTGCCGAACGCGTGTATCGTCCCGGTATAATAGGGATAATGCTCGCGGTATTTTACAAGGATCTTTTCTTTGAGCAGGTAAAAAAGGGCAATGTCATTCATACGGAAGTAAATGTACTAAAATAGGCGCTTTAGCTCACTGTAAATCTACTGTAAAACTGCTGGAAAATAGTTTTCGGTTTGTTTACCAATCGCTTACTGTTATCTGTTCCGGGGCAGGGAATAGTTTTGCCATTGAAATTTCGATAGTGCATTTGTCATTTTGGCGATAGAAGAAATCTCAGATATCCGGTTTTGGGATTTCCGGATTTCGCTACGCTACGCCCGGAATGACAGAAAATTCAATCATTAATAACAAATAACATGAAAAAACTTCTTTTACTCCTTACGCTCGTTTCCATCTCCGCATCTGCCCAGATCAGCGGAAACCAGGTTTATGGTGACAATAATGACTATTTCAACCGCCGTGGCAACACTACACCACAAACGTCCATCTCGGCCAGCGGCGACCAGTTTACCGTCTCCACACGCATCCTGATGAATGTGCGCCCGGATGTGCTTATCGTAACACTTGGCCTGAGCCAGGAATCCAAAACCGTCAAGGGCTGCAACGAGGCCATTAAAAAACGCATTGACGGCTTTACTAAAGAAGTGAGAAGCCTTGGCGTAAAAGAAGCTGATGTATACACCGATCTCATTTCGCAGACTAAAATATATGACTATGAAGTGGGCGAGACCAAAGCCGTGCAAAAAGAAACAGGTTTTGAAGTAAAGAAGAATGTCATAGTACGCCTTAACAATGTAAAGGCCTTTAACCAGCTTACTGATATTGCTTCGGATTTCGCAATATACGATATTGTAAAGGCCGAATATATCAACCTGGATGTGGATGCGCTTTACGCGAAATTATTTGATGAGGCGGTACGATCGATCGATGCAAAAAAGCAGAAATATGTAAAAGCGTTCAAGGCCGTATTGTCGGATGACTTCAATATCATACAGGACAGCTATTACAGTGTGCAGCCGCGTACACAATACCAAAAGTACAGCGCGTTCGAAACATCCGACCTTAGCTACATCGACGGTGACCACAGGTATGTGAAGAAAGAGGCCCGCAAGGCAAAAACATTCTACTACCAGGGTGTAGATACTTCATCGTTCGATAAGGTCATCAATCCTTCCGATCCCGAAGTGTGCCTGCAGTATGTGGTCGAGATGAAGATAGTGTATCATATCAAGAAATAGAAATTCCAAATAACAGGGATTGGTCTCAAGCAGGCCAGGCCGCAGTTTTCAGTTAGGACATTGTAACTGAAGACTGCGACTGTGACTGAAAACTATTCTTTATCCAAAATCGATCGACTCCACAATATTCACTACAGAGCTTGCTATGTACTGGATGCCAATAGCGATCACGATAAACCCGATGATCCTTGAAATGGCTACAATGCCCGACGCGCCCAATATCCTGGAGAGGTAGTGCGAGCTGCGCATGATAAGGAAGATGGATAACGCCATTGCAGCCATGGCGCAGCAGGCAATGATGAGGTTGGTGATATTGTCCTTATAGTCCTGGTACATGGCTATGAGCAGCGATATGGATCCCGGTCCGGCAAGCATCGGTATGGCCAGCGGGGTAAGCGCGATGTCGTTGCGCTTTTGGGCATCGGTCTCTACTTCTTTGTTAACACCCCTACTCTTACTGAATTTGCGGTTGAGTAATGTAAAGCCCGAATTCACAATGATGAACCCACCCGCAATACGCAGCGCATCTATGCTGATGCCAAAAAATGCAAGCACGTACTGTCCTACAAAAAAGGAGATGATCATGATGATGAAAACGTTCACTGCCGTCCAGAAGGAGATGCGCTGGCGTTCTTTAAGCGAATCGTCCTGCGTAAGGCCCACGAATATAGGTATGGCCCCCAACGGGTTGATCACAGAGAAAAGTGCCGCAAAGATGTAGATGAATATATCCATAGTCGTTGTTAGTTTGTACGTAAAGTTAATAATTAATGTCCCATTCGTACAATTTTAGGATATAATCTTACTTTACTTTTGGAGTTATAAATACCAACCTCCATGAAATATCTTTGTAAAGTAGTACTGCTAACCGGCCTTATAATGCTGCTGCCTTCTGTTACAAGATCGCAGGAGATCCCCCGCGTGCGAACATTGGAAATAAAGTCGAAAGTATTGAAGCAGGACAGGCCGATCATTGTATATACACCCCGGTTTTATGATGAGCGGGAACTGGTGAACTATGACGTCATTTATGTTTTCGATGCCCAAAACCGCGAAATGTTCGACATGGTGCATGCAGCAATGGGCTTTACCGACAAACCGAGAAGTTGCATCGTGGTAGGTATATGCTCGCCTCCGTATCCTGAACAGGATTACTACCGCAATAGCGATTACCTGCCAAAACCCATTAATGTAGAAGAGCTTACCCTTACAAAAAAGCCCAATGCGGAAAACTTCCTGAAATACGTCACGGATGAGGTTATGCCCTTTATTGACAAAAAGTTCCGCACGACATCAGAAAGATATGCGGTAGGGCACTCGCTTAGTGCATCCTTTGTGTTGGATAAGGCCATTAATGCACCATCACTATTTAAAGGATGCCTAGCGATATCGCCCAACCTGGCCTATGATAATTACAGGTTGGCGAATGATCTTATTGCTGCCGACTTCAATAAACCCGCTGAGAAAAAGTTCCTCTATATCAGCCAGGGTAATGAACTTGTGAAAATGAGGGAAGAATGGGGTATTGGCTATAAGAAAATTAAGGCTTTCATTGATGCCAAAGATGATTTTGGTAACTATACAGTGCTGGTAAAGGAATTTCCTGAAGAAAACCATTTGCATACTTATGTCCCGTCCCTCATGTATGGGTTGCGTAAACTCAATGCTTTTGTTGGGAGCCATCCGGCCAAGCCACAGGGCGCACTGATCCCTATCACATTCAGGGTTAAAGTACCGGAGAAAGATGACGACGCGTATATTGCCGGAAACCAAAACAGCCTCGGTGACTGGGACCCCGGAAAGGTAAAGCTGAAAAAAGTCTCCGATCTTGAAAGGGAAATAACCCTTACCGTGCAATTCCCCCTTGAGTTCAGGATAACGCGTGGCAGCTGGGATTCGAAGGCGGCAACCAACCAAAGCGAAGACGACAACATTGTGATCGCAAAACCCGCCAAAAGCAAAACGGTAAAGGTGAAAGTGGAGGCGTGGTATGATAAATGATCTGTGCGATACACATGATAGGCATCATCCGCTACCTCCCTGATCAGGTTTTCCGCCCTCTAAATAACATATTGCCACCTGTGGCTGTACCGGGAACATTACCGTTTCATACCCTGCGGCCAGATCTGTATCGAACGATACGAGATAGCAGTTGTTCACGATGCCCAGATAAGTAAGCAGCGGTGAGAACAGCGTAATACCGACTTTGTGCCGCGATATGTCGGTGATGTCGGTATTTATGATGTCGAGCCTGTATCCGGTAAACGGGAAAAATGTATTGCCGAGCACATCGGTTATGCGGTAAAAGCTGCCCTTAAGCTGGTTCACATAATGTTCAGCTGCCATTCCTGTAAGGAAATGCAGCTTTTCGGCTTTTGGGTTTTCCGCCAGTAGTTCGCGGAAAGTATTTTTCGGGTTGTCCTTATCGTTATACAATTGCTGCTGCATGAGATATTCGCGGTAGGTGTCCTCAAAAATATAGCGGTCCCAGGGGTTTTGGGAATTACTGTCGATAACGGTGCGCACGGCCAGGCGTATTTTTGGGTGGGGCATAGGCAGATGTATTATAACAAGAAAGAGGGAATGGATCCCTCTTTCAAAAGTAACTAATTTAAACCAACCAACTATTCAGCTACTATTTTATGACTAATTTTTTACTCTCCTCAAAAGTGCCATTGCCATAGCTTACTGCCACTTTGCAGAAGTAGAAACCGCTTTGCAGGCCGTCCCTGTTTATGGTAAAGTTATTTGCACCGGCATTCATGGAGCCCTTGTAGAGGGTGCGTACCTGCCTGCCGTTGAGGTCGTAAATATTGATGCTGACTTCTGAATCATATTCCAGCGTCAACGGCAACACGGTAGTTTCGGTAAACGGGTTAGGATAGTTTTGCCCGAGTCCGTATTGCGGTTTTGATACCTCATTACGGCCTAAAACCGGGCCGTTCACATAGATCGTATGATCTAAGGTAAAGCCACCTGCAACGGTTCCTGTTACCGAACCCAATTCTGCTCCTGCCATATCATCGCTGAATACGTTATCATTCGCATTGTAGGTATACCCGCTCATGCCTTTGGTGTATCCGTAGGCCGTTGCGGCACTCACCTGTGCCACCGCGCTGTTGGCACCTTCGGGAAAAGATATTTGTGTGATGAGGAGTGACTGGCCCGATGTGTTGTAAACATGAACGTGTATGTGCGTTGCCCTGCCGGTATACCACCCCGGGAATATTGATGTAAAACTTACCTGCCCGTTAGCATTGGTAACCTGCCTGCCGCGGAGGAAGTGTACCGAAGTATAATTGGCAGGCTGCATGCCACTGCCGCCATATTCGGAATAATTGCCGTCCTTGTCGCAATGCCAAATGTCAACGATCGCGCCCTGCAACGCGGTACAGTTGGCATTTTTGTTCATGATATTTATATTGATGGTGAAGGCCACACCGGTACGCCCGTCGGTTATATCGGTGCGTATCCACGATGCAGGAGTTATGGTAGGGAAGGGGCCTGCGGTTTCGCTTGGCGATACGGTGCAGCTGTCTGCGGCATCATCCTCTGCCAATGCGTGGCTGGTTTTCAGAAGTGAAGGAACGGCAACGGCCATGCCCAAAAAGCCGAGGCTGTTTTTGATAAAGTCTTTTCTTTCCATGGGGTCAGGGGTTTTATCCTCCAAATATATGCGGCTGATCTTTACCCGCATAAAAATTGAGGTAAATGGTTTTTTTGTTGCGGTGAATGTGCCGATAGCCCAGTGAGGTAGTTAATGGGTTTACTATCGTCGTAATGACAAGGTTAACAAGAGTTCGTATAAATAGGATCCAAGATCTGTGGGTCTTTAGGATATACAGTAGGTGTGGGTCTGTCGACTATAACGGCACCTCGATCACAAGTAGTATCGCATTGTCTGACAGCGCTTCAAAGTCGGTCTCCTCCACATTCCACAGCGCCAGGCCATCCCGCTCCTCGAGCAGCCTGCCGGAAACTTCAAATGCCCCATTAATAACAAATACGAATAGGCCGTGCCCGGACCTCCTTACTTTATAAATATCTTCCTTGCGGCTGTCATATATACCCATATAGCAGAACAACCCTCCAAAATTCCCGGCAAATGGGTGCAGTATATTGCCTTCTTCTAACTTTATTTCTACGACTGGTATCGTTGCTGAAAGCGGGGCCGAAAACGCCAGGTACAAAAAGTTGACCAACTCATCGTCATAGGGATTCCTAACGGAAATGCTGTTCTCTGCCGAAGGTACTATCCAGGCTTCTCCCGGGATCATGGCCTGTTTCTCATCGCCCTCAAGATCGTATTCAAGTGCTCCTACCAGTGGTATTATAATTATGCTCTCCTTTTTGTGCAGCGTTCTTTTTAGCGTTGTTTCCGGTGCGAGGGTCTCATCATTTAGGACCAGCAGCTGCCCAAAGGGCTTCCTGTCGGGACTGATGTGTTCCTCAAAATTAAAAGTTGCATAGATCCTGTGCGAGCCGTCCTGGCCATGCGCCCGAAGGTGTGAGTTGTAGATTTGTGCCGGGCTTTGCGATCTCATTCTGTTGGTCGGAATTTATTCGGAATTTAAATATATGTTATTTTTCTGTAATTTAGTATCCGCCAGGAAATATTAACTGCCTGCTAATCCGCACAAAATGAAAAGCCTCCTCATGTTCGCTATCGCTCTAACTTTAGTTTCGTGTAGAGAAACTATATTGTATCATGAAAATGCTAAGGACTTTAAAGACCATCGCTGGATGGCATCCGATGTAAAAAGTTTTGAGTTTGAACTTGAAAGGGAGATTAATGCGGGCGATATCGTCATTGCGTTATCACACGTGCACGACCCGCAATTTACATCTATCCCAATAGATGCTGTGATCACCCATCCCACTGGTGAAAAGGAAAATATAGCTGTCATGCTGGAACTTAGGGATAAGGAAGGCAATGACCTTTCAGAATGCCTGGGTGATGTGTGCGACCTCTATACGCCCTTAAAGGATAATGTGCAGATGTCCAAAGGGAAATACAGGGTTGACTTGTATAACAGGTTCCCCAATATTTACCTGCCCAATGCTGTTTCGGTGGGCATAAGTGTGGAAACAGATAACTAATTACTACCTATGAAATATTTTTTTACCCTGCTGCTATTCCTCTTTTGCCCGCAGATCTATGCACAGACCATTTCAGGATATGTGTATGATGAACCCGAAAATAAGCCCTTGGAGGGTGCATGGGTTTATCTGGACGGCACCACGCTTTCTGCCACGACAGATGCCAGGGGCTTTTTTACTATCAATGCTCCGCAAAAGTACAATGCCGCCCTCGTAGTAAGCTTCATAGGATTTGAGACAATGCGGGTGGAAGATCCGTTCAGTTACGGCAAGCCTTTCAAAGTAGTGTTGCGGGAAGAGTCTACACGACTGGATGAGGTGGTCGTGACGAAAAAGAAAGGCCCCTTTAGCCGGAAGGAGTTGCTGCGAGCCTTCAGGGAAGAGTTTTTGGGGCGATCAAAAGCAGGAAGTTCCTGCACGATAGAAAATGAAAATGATATTACGCTTTGGTATGATATTGACAATAATACGCTGAATGCCGTTGCTGCCAAACCTATCAGGATAACCAATACGCGACTGGGGTACAAGGTGGTTTTCGAGCTGGCCGGCTTTAATGTAAAGTACCGCATCCGTAGCCTTTCAGGATCCAATACGTACAGTACCCATTTCTCGGGGACTACTTTTTATACCGATATAGCCGAAAGGAAAAATAAAGAGAAGGCCGAAAAACGCAGAAAAGAAGCCTATCTTGGTTCACCAACACACTTGGTGAAGACTATGGTTGATGGTGATTGGAGCAAACAAAAGTTCGGTTTCTATGTCGGTAGCTTTCCGGATGATCCCCACGAATATTTTGCGGTAACTGATACATTAGGGCTAAGAAAAGTGCGGCTGCTGAAGGCTCCTCCGGAGGATGAACGCCCAATAACTGTTTTTACGGTAAAGCCCGGTACATCAAAAGGTAAATATGATGGCGTAAGCTTCAATATCCTGTACGATAAAAAAGAGCAGTCGTCGATAACCTTTAGTACAGGTGCTTTTTATGTGGATCCGAACGGATTGTTCTTCCCATTAAATGAAATAACCTTTGGCGGCTATATGGCAACACTTAAGGCCGGCGATCTGCTGCCGGTAGATTATATTTATACGGAAAGCCCATAAAGTCAGTTCGCTAAGTTTACCTGCAATACACCAGTGTTGATGTGCCACCCATTTCATCGGGAACGGTCAGGTACATTTTCCCTTCCTTAAGCACAGCCTTCATCAGGTCGACCGACTTTTCCGCATTATCATTCACAATGCGCAAAAAGGTGTTGTCCTTTTGTTTTTCTATGGTAAACGTGCCGCTTCCGGTCTGTCCGCCCATGGTTTGCTCCATATAATTGCCTTTGATCATGAACTTGCCGTCCTTATAATCGGCAAGGCCATGCTTTATGTCGGCGATCATGGCATCCTTTTGGCTTTGGCCAAGATTTTCGTATTCCGGCGGAAGCTTTACCACATCGGTCTTAAAGTCCCAATGGATGCCGTTAACATCAAAGGCGCAGATATTCCAAATGCCCTGCAGGCTTTGGTGGGTAACTTCCTGGGCGCTTAATGCGGCCGAAACTATCAGGGTAAGCAGTAGTAAAAAAATCTTCATAAGGGTGTGCTTTATTGTAATAAAAAAAGCCCTGTACGATGGTACAGGGACTCTCTATTAACCTATAAAATGTAGTTTTATTGCTTTGTGTAAACAAAAACTGCTGCCGCACCGCCTTCGTTCTCTTCAAGGCGAAGTTTTTTGTCAACGATAGAAACGATAATTTCTTTTGTAGTACCGTCTTCCTGTGTAAGCGTTATTACGTTCTTGCCCTCTTTTTGTGCCATTACGAAAGTCCCTTTTTGCTCTTCAGGCCCAAGGTTCTGTGTAAGGTTCTTACCCTCGATCTTGGCGAACGACTCACGGAACATTTCCATTGCCTGTGCCATGCCGGCATTCATTTCAGCCTTTTGCTCTTCGGTAAGCATTGCTTCTGTTTCAGGTGGAAGGGTTACTTTTTCCTTTACTACATCGATCACCATGCCAGAGGCCTCAAGTGCCGCCAGCTTCCATGTGCCCTGAATGTCCTTATCTGTCAATTTTTGTGCCGAAGCTGTTGCCGAAATGCATACTGCCACGAACAGGTACAATAGTTTCCTCATTTGTTTAAAGTGTTATAATGGGGCTAATTTATTAAAATTACCTGTTGCTTGTACAACATGCAGTATTTATTTAACAGCTATGCAGCTATTTAAGCGGACAGCTTGCGGCAGGCTGAAGAATTAATGATAAAATTACAGTTTTGGCTGTTATGGTATCGGCTAAAAACTTAAATTTGTTAAAGCCTCAGTGAGTATTTTAACAACCCAATTAACCAAATTATAATACTATGACTACAAAAATGATCCTAGAAGCCATCGGGAGATGGAATGAAGACATCCACGAAAGCGAAAAACTGGTAAGCTTCCTTGAGCAGGGCAACTGCTTTACCTACGACAACATTTCATATGGAAAAGAGTCGGAATACATCCACGCCTATCCTGGGATACATAATGAAAAACTCTATTTTTTCCTGATCCCGGATGCTTATGACAAGCCGGAATATTCAAGTACGTTCTCAGACTATGTGCAGGCCTGCCCGGTAATGTGGAGCCTTTTAGGAACCCATACCATACCCGACCTTGAGGCCGAGATACGCATTACTCGCTGGATAGAACAATATAAAACATGGGTGCCAAAGCAAACAGCAGAACCTGTTGGGATGTTCAAGGCCTTCACTATACCTGCCGATGACTTTGAATCGCAGGAGTGCCTTGCTACGCTTGCGCTGCAAATAGGCGGAGTAGAAGGAGCTAAGACAGCCGACCTTGTCATTGCCAATGCGAATGACAAATCTATAATACAGTTTGACGATTTTGTTAAGCCTGTGCCACCATTTGGCGCTTCCGCGGCAGCATCAGAGTTTTATTTAATGATAGCGGCAACAACGTTACAGTAATATGGAATTTAAGACATTATATGAAATATTAAATGTCCTCTCTCCTGTTGCTTTAATAATAGGCTTGATCATTGGCTTATCTAATTTTAAAAAATTAAATATCATTCATAAAGGCATCACCTGCTATCTGCTGGTGATGCTTTGTGTTGATATGACGGGTAGGATATTAGAGTATCATTCAAGAAATAATTTGGTGGTATTGCTTATTTATAGCTTGGTCGAGATGCTGTTTTTTGTGTATTTTTATTATAAGTATTTATTCAAGTCCAGACATAGAGTATTAATAGGACTAAGTTTTTTAGCGGCAGGTTATATAATTTGGGAACTTATATACTTTTCTCAGGATGTTAGGCAATTTCAATCTTATGCAAAAGTCGTAGACAATTTTGTAGTGATAACTCTAGCGTTGGTATTCCTGAGTGATAAAATACGGGATTATAAAGAATCGAAGCTCGACACTTTTTATATAAATGCTGCGATATTAGTATTTTTTACGATCAACCTTATTTTTTTCCTGCCTATTAATTTTACCCTGAACGAAAGTGCCGGTTTTTATTTTTGGCTTTTTAATCTTGTTACAACTGTTTCTTTTTATTTATACCTGACCTTTTGTATTTGGAAAAACAGAAAAGCCCAACATTTGGCTTTTAAAGACGGTAGATAATTAAGTAAACTTTCTTTCTACTTACAAATCTCCAATAATCTTCCTATTTTTGGGGTGTAACAATTCCCCTGAGAGATTATGGAAAAATGGCAGGACCCCAAGGTAATTGCTATATGGATCACTATTATAGTCGTACTCATATTTACCATTATACTTTTTGTGGTAAAGATCATGCATGCGGGCTATAAGCGCATGACAGAGGCTAACCTCCGCGAGGCACAAACCCTTTTGGAACATCAAAAGAAGCTGATGGAAACCAATCTTGAGGCACAGGAAAAGGAACGCGGGCGCATTGCCGCCGACCTTCATGACAGCCTTATCGGGAAGCTAACCCTTATTCGGATGAAAAGCCAGATAGGCGTCCCAATGCCCGAAATAGAAGGGCTGCTGGGTGAAAGCATTACCGAGGCGCGCAGGATATCGCATGACCTTACCCCTCCACTTCTCGAATTTTCCCGTGCAGAGGAACTTATAGAGAACGTCCTCAACCCCTGGAGGGAAAAAATGGGCATTGATTTTTACAGTGATGTAAGGGTAGGTGTGGACCTGACATCCGACGTAAAGATACAGCTGCTCCGCGTGGCACAGGAACTGCTTACCAATATCATTAAGCATGCGGGCGCTACGCAGGTAAAGGTGGCATTTCGGCATACGGTAAATGGAATTGCGCTCTCGGTGACAGACAATGGCAAAGGCTTTGATACCAAACAGCTCAAAAAGGGCCTTGGCCTTAACAGCCTTGAGTTCCGTATGCAGTACCTCAATGCAAAATACAAGGTAAAGTCGGCCATAGGAAAAGGTACGACCACTTTTATGGCGGCACCTATTTTGCCGGCTTGAGTGAAACTCTTCCCTCTTGAGAGGGTTAAGGGTGTGTTTTTAACCATTGCCTGATATCCTAACAGGCTTAAACCAACCACCTATGGAAAACATAAAAATTGCAATTACCGATGACGATGCCCTCATCGTAAGCCTTCTACAGGGATACCTCCATAGCTGCGAGGGTATGGAGGTGCTTTTTACCGCTAATAGTGGAAAAGCCCTCCTTTCCCTGCTTGCGGAAGCCTCAATATTGCCTGACGTACTTGTGCTCGACCTGAAGATGGATGGCATGGACGGCATAGAAGTGACCAACCACCTTAAAGCCGATCATCCGGAAATTAAGGTCATTGTGGTTTCGTCGCACTACCAGCGCAGCTTTATGGGCTTTATGCTCAAGACAGGTGTGTCGGCATTTTTGCCAAAAGGCATTTCACCTATCGACCTGGTAGATGTGATCCGTACCGTACACAGGCAGGGCTTTTACTTTAAAGAGGACCAACTCGATGCGGTAAGGCAGCAGATCTCCTCCAAGTCGCCTAAGCCGGCCCTCGAGCACGACGATAGCCTTTCTGATAGGGAAATAGAGGTGCTGCGCCTCATATGCCACCAAAAAACGGCTAAGGAAATGGCAGATGAGCTGTTCCTTACTGCCCGCACCATCGACGGGCACAAGGCCAACCTATTTGCCAAAACAGGTGCAAAAAACATTGCAGGACTTGTGATCTATGCTATTCAGCACGGATACATAAAGGTTGATGAGCTCCCGGTACTTTAGTTCTGTTACCCGTAGAAATTACCTGTTTTACAAAAACAGGTAATTTCTACCTATGCCAAGTGTTAACTCTTTCCTAATTTTGACTCAGGATAAAAAACGATAATGTTATAGTTGCACAATACCATTCATTGGTTATCCATATAAAAGTCAGGCAGGGTTAATAATTCGGGTGTTCTAAGCCCCTCAAAAACCACCAACCTCCCTTTCTGAATTATGTCTTACATAGTCCTGCCGGCTTTTTAAAATTTTGAAGTTAAACTTTATAGCCTTTGCCCCCAAAGCACCGTAAAGTTTTGATTTTTATAGATGTGAGCAGCGGGTGTGGTAGCCCGCTGCTTTTTTTTTACAGAATTGATTTGGTGAAAATTTAATTTGTATAGCCTTACGCAGGTTTTTTCCCCATCGTGCAAAATGATCAAAAAACAAAAGCCTCCACTTTCGCGAAGGCTTTAACCCAAATTCAAACTAACTTAACTTATATTCACTTTAAACATCGTCTATTTATCATTTTTTGCTGCCTTTTGGGGCGGCATTCAATTTTTTAAGGAAACCTCTCGTCATGATGCCACTCTGCTTCAGGTCGGCCATCTTCCATCCGCCTTCAGATGCGGCCGATGCCTGCAATACGCTGCACGTCTCATCCTTGTCCGATACCGACCATGTTATCCAGCTTATGCCGCGATCCTCCATCCAGTCGATCCAGCGCTTCCATTCTTCTACGTTCAGTGGGCCGTCGCCGGTGGCTTCCATCCCTGCACATTCGGATATGAATACGGGCAGGCCTTTTTTCAGTGCGGCATCGGTGCGGTCGCGCAATTCCTGCTTATGGGTAGCTGCATAAAAATGTACGGTATACATCAGGTTGTCATAGCCTTTAATGGGATCGGCGGCCGGCAGGTGTATGTCCTGGTCCCAGTGCGGGCAGCCCACAAGGATAATATTGTCCGGGTCGTTTTTACGGATCACCTTTATAACGGCTTCGCTGTAGGCTTTTACATCGGCCCAACTCTCATCGTCAGGCTCATTGAATATCTCATAGATAACATTCGGATATTTACCGTATTCCTTAGAGACCTCATCAAAAAAAGCGACTGCCTCCTTTTGGTCGATGTTGTGGCTATGCCAGTCAATGATCACATAAATATCTTCTCTAATGGCACCATCCACCACAGCCTTTATTTTGGCCTTGCTGTCTGCCGGATTTTCTTTGTAGGTTAGGCCCTTGCTCCCGGTTTCAATTCCCATGGCGGCGCGAACTACATTGGCATGCCAGTCATTTTTAAGCCACTTTACGGCACCCGCATTATAAAACCTCGGCCAAAAGCTGTGCCAACCAAAACTCATGCCGCGCAGCATTACGTGCTTGCCATCCTGATCTACAAGCTGCGTTCCTTTTACGCTCAATTGTCCGTGTTCTTTTACACCCTGCCCGAAAGAAAGTGCTGAGAACAGCAGGACCGGTATTGTTCTAAAAATAGTTTTCATGCTACTTGGTTTTTGTAAGCCTTAGGGTAATGATGTCGTGGGCAGGCACTTCGGCTTTAAAAGCTTTTTTGGTCGTAGCCGTGCCTTTATCTTTTTTGTCCCAGAGGTTCTTAATCTTATAGGTGGTAATGCCAAAAGCCGCATCCAGCTTGTTGATGTCATCAAACACCTTTTGTGCAGCCCATTCGTGATCGATCTTTTTGGCCGATGTGCTTCGGTTCAGGAACGCGATCGCCCAGTCGCCGCCTTGTAGCGGTTTGGCCCATATTTCCAGCCCGTCCCCAGCCGAAACTTTAAAGCCCTGTATGCCCAGCTTGTCCTGGTTTATGGCGATCACTTCTTTATTGGTCAATACCTCTATGGTTTCTTTGTTCATGCTCCTCAGGTCATTTCCGGCAATAAGCGGTGCGGCAAGCATTGCCCACATGGTAAAGTGTGCCCTGTCCTCGCCAACGGTAAGCGCACCATTGCCCACCTCAAGCATATCGGGGTCGTTCCAGTGGCCCGGCCCGGCATACCGGCGAAGGCCTTCCTGCTTGTCGAGTATCTGCATTACACCAAATGCTTTCCACGAACCGTGATCTTTGATACAGTCGAAACAGTTGTAGATATCCCCGGTCGTCCTCCACAGGTGGCCTACATTTGCGCCCCATTTCCAGGGCTCATCATTACCCCATTCGCAAATGCTAAGTACAATAGGCCGGCCTGCACGCTTCAGGGCGGCAGTAATGGTCTTATACGCACCTTCGGCTTTAAGGCCTTCGGTATTGCACCAGTCGTATTTAAGGTAATCGATGCCCCATGATGCATAGGTAAGCGCGTCCTGGAATTCATAGCCGCGGCTGCCCGGCCTTCCACCACAGGTCTGGCTTCCGGCATCGCTGTATATGCCCAGCTTCAGGCCTTTGCTGTGCACGTAGTCAGCCACAGCCTTCATCCCGTTAGGGAAACGCTTCGGGTCAGGACTGATGAAGCCTTTCTCGTCGCGGTCACCATGCCAGCAATCATCAATATTTATGTAGGTATAGCCCGCGTCTTTCATGCCGCTGCTCACCATGGCATCGGCCATTTGCTTTATCATGTCCTCATCTACATTGCAGGCAAACTTGTTCCAGCTGTTCCATCCCATTGGCGGGGTCATGGCAAGGTTGGGGTACTTGGTGTAATCCTGCACATAGTTATTGCCCTGCGCCATTGTGGTAAGGGTCATTAGTAATGTGAAAATAGAAAAGAGTGTTTTTTTCATTGTTGTGTAATTTTCTAATGGCTTAAAACAGCTTCTATCGCATCCAGCTCTTCACGGCTGAAGGTAATGTTGTTTAGGCTTTGCAGGGAGTCGGGAACCTGCTCGGGCTTGCTTGCGCCAATGAGTACCGATGTTACCCTTTCGTCCTTTAGCAGCCATGCCAGCGCCATGTGTGCCAGCCTTTGACCACGCTGTCCGGCTATGGCATTCAGTTTTTTTGTCTTGTCTAATTTTTCGGGTGTGATGCTGCTTTCGTTCAGGAACACCCCGCTCGTAGCGATCCTCGAATCGGCCGGAATGCCGTTGAGGTATTTGTCCGTTAGCAGTCCTTGTGCGAGAGGGGAGAAGGGTATGCACCCAACGCCGTTATTTCCAAGCACATCAAGCAGGCCGTTCTCAGGGGCGCGCTCAAACATCGAGTACTTCGGCTGGTGGATGAGGCATGGTGTGCCCAGTTCCTTCAATATTTTTATGGCTTTTTCTGCCTGTTCCGCATTGTAGTTCGATATCCCTGCATACAATGCTTTACCTTGCCTCACGATAAGGTCGAGTGCCTGCATGGTTTCGTCTAAAGGCGTATCCGGATCAGGGCGGTGGTGGTAAAAAATGTCCACATAGTCCAGCTTCATGCGTTTCAGGCTCTGGTCCAGACTTGATACCAGGTACTTTTTAGATCCCCAATCGCCGTAAGGGCCATCCCACATGGTATATCCTGCTTTTGTAGAAATGATCAGTTCATCGCGGTAGTCTTTCAGGTCATCGCGCAATATCTTTCCGAAATTCTCCTCGGCGCTGCCCGGCGGCGGGCCATAATTATTGGCAAGGTCAAAGTGTGTAATGCCGCTATCGAACGCTGTATGTATAATTTTTCGGCTGTTATCAAGATCGTTCACATGCCCAAAGTTATGCCAAAGGCCCAGTGACAGCGCAGGCAATTTAAGCCCGCTGTTGCCGCAGCGGCGGTAGGGTGTTGTGGTATATCGCGATGGTGATGGAGTGTGATCTGGCATGGTATGGGTGTTTTATTGCCGAAGATACGATTTATGGTATAAAAACATTCCCCGAAATCGCTCCCGGGGAATGCCAACTGTAGTAACCCAAACTTATTTATTAATCAACGGTAAAACCGAAATTGTCGAAATAGTACGTGTGTGCGGCACCGGTAAATTCCTGGAACGTGATGTTCTGCAAAGCCGCAGGGTTCCCAAGTTCTGCCCAGGTATAGCGGTATTCTGTCCATTCGGTACCGGTAGTGACGGCTTTAGATGCATCGCCCCATCCGTTCCCGTTGATGATCGGTATCAACTTACCGGCATCGTCCGACCTTATCCAGAAATGGATACCTGTATATTGCGATAGCTGATCGTTCCAGGCCCAGTTGCCTTGGATGTTATCCCATCCGTTTATGGTCTTCTTGATGAACTTCACACCCTGGTACGCTTTTTCGGCATCCGTTTCATAGGTATGGTTGTTCCACGGCTCAATGTCCCAAGGAGCATAAAAGGCGTCGTCATAAATGGCTGTGCCTACAGCAGTACCCCATTCTGATCCACCCGAAATGGTAGTTACGGTAACTGTCTTAAGCTGTGATCCCGCAGGCAGTATCGCCACGATCTCGGTAAGTGTGTTCGACACGATCTCTGCTTCAACTCCGCCTACGGTTACAGTAGGGTCAAGGAAGAATGATCCGTATATGGTTATCTGCTCGCCATCGGCAGCATTCACCGGCTGGAAGCTACGTACAAAAGGTGCAGGCGGCGCTACTACAAAGTGGTATACAGCAGTACCGTCGGCGGTAACTACCTTAAGTTCGTCAGGTGCATTCTCATAAGGCGTATTCCTGTCGATGGTTACAAGGATAACATCATCTGTTACCAAAGTAGAATTAAAATAAGTATCTGTTTCGTTGAAATAGATCTTCTGTGTGCCGGTAAATCCCTTTCCACGGATAATGTACATATTGTCGGCATAGCCCTGCTCCACAAGGGAATCGTTTTGGGCAAGGCTCACGCTTTCGATCACCGGCTGCCCGCCTCCCGAACTGTCGTCATCGCTGCATGCAGTAAACAGTCCGATCGTTGCTACTGCCAGCGCTCCCAATAAATTTTTAATGTTCATATTTTTCATAATGCTGATTTTTTAATTGAAATTATAAGGAACCGGATCGGCAAGAAGCAGTGGGTTTTTGGCCACATCGTTGTCCGGATAGTCCAGATAGAAGTCAGAAGCATCAGGTGTAAAATGTTCCTCAAGGAACATGTTGCCCCTGTTTTGTGCCGCCATGATGGCTGTTGCCTGCGATCTTGGTATCCTGCCCAGATCGAACCAGAAGTCGCCCTCAAAGCAAAGTTCACGCCTTCTTTCAAGGAAAATGTCATCAAATGTCAGGGTCGCCAGTGCAGGCTGGTTTGCCCTTGCCCTCACAGCGTTGAACGATGCCAGCGCACCCGCATCCGATGTGCTTCCGCCTCCGGCCAATACCGCTTCGGCATGTATAAGCAGCAAGTCGGCATAACGCATGATGTAGGTGTTGTTCTCCATCATTGCCCACGCATCGATAGGTCCTGTAGCATTGCCGTTCACGATACCCTGGCAGTATTTCTTGATAGCTGCGCCTGCGCCTTGTCCGCCGATCTGGTCGGCTGCAGGAACCGTAAATCCTACCTGGTCAGTGAGGCCATTGATCTTTACTTTCATATTCGGATAGCTGTCACCCGGGAACATAATGGTTTCATGCCTCCTCACATCGCCAGCCTCATAGAGGTCAAGCACATCCTGCGAAGGTGCGAACACACCGCCATACGAAGCATTGGATGTTGTAAGTGCTGCTGTACTGATGCCAAACTGCGTATTGCAGTTGCTGGCCGAGCCATAGTTGCCATCGGTTACCCACTGCAGTGCGAATATCGACTCCTCATTGTTATTGTTAGGATACGTAAAGAGGTCGCCGAAAGTTTTCCCCGGAAGCTGCGCGCCACCCAAAAGCTTGAACTCGCCACTGTTGATCACCTCTTCAGCCAGCTGCCTTGCCTCTGCATATTCTCCCTGGTACAGGTGTACTTTGGCAAGCATAGATTTGGCGGATCCTTTAGAAACTCGGCCATTAGCCGAATAGTTGGACCCCCTTACTTTTTCATACAGTTTCTCGGCGGCCATATTGTAATCGCTCTCAATAAGGGTATACACATCCTCGATCCTGTTCGTGTTGATATTGGGTGTAGCTACATAGTCAAGGTTATTCTCGATTATTGGCACCGGCCCCCAAAGCCTCACAAGGTAAAAGTAGGCGGTAGCCCTCATGAAATAGGCTTCGCCAATAGTGTTTTGAAGCACAGCATCATCCACGCCAGGCCCAACGCGGTCGGCAAGGAAGTTGATGATGGCATTGGCCTGGGCAACATTGGCCCAAAGCGACCTCCATCCCTGGTTAAGCTCAGGGTCGCTTCCGTTGATCGAAAAATTGCGCATGGCACTCACGTCGCTTGAGCCCGAGTACATATTGCCCGATCCTACCTCTGCGATAGCAAAGAAGAACTTGTTGTGGAACTGGAACCAGGTACGGGCATACATACCGTTCGTGGCCGACTCTACCTGGGCATTGGTGCTATAGTAGGCGTCAAGGCTGATGCCGTCTTCCGGCGGCCGGTTGGTAAACTCCTCGGCGCAGGAATAGAATAATGTTAATACGACTGCTAAGACGGACAATCTGTATATGTTGAGAGATCTTTTCATTTTCTTTTTTCTTTTTTTAGAATTCTACATTAACTCCCACTGACCATGTTCTCGGTGTCGGGTACCTTCCGTTGTCAATTCCCGTAAGGAGCTGGTTTTGGTTAAAGGAACCTATCTCTGGGTCGTAGCCGCTGTATTTGGTGAAGGTATACAGGTTCTGCACGCTTCCGTACAGCCTTACCCTGCTTAGTTTTATTTTGGATGTAAGGTCACTTGGTAATGTGTAGCCAAATGTAACGTTCTGTATCCTTGCATACGACCCGTCTTCTATATAACGGCTCGATATCTGCACGTTAGGGTTACTCTGCGACCCGATCGGCCTTGGTATGTCGGTACTGGTATTTTCAGGCGTCCAGTAGTTTAGCGCATCACTCAAAGCATTCTGGTAAAGTCCGGAGTTGGCAGTACCGTTCCTGTAGGTAAGGTTCATGATATCGTTGCCAACAGAACCCTGTACGAATACCGAAAGGTCAAAATTCTTGTAGTTGAAGCTGTTGGTAAAACCGAAGGTAAAGTCAGGGTGCGGGTTCCCGATGAACGTTTTATCGTTGGCATCGATCACGCCGTTACCGTCAACATCCTTATATTTCACGTCTCCCAGGTAGGTTTGCCCAGCACCCGGACCAACGCTTTGGTCGAATTGTATCGGCGCATTGTTCAGCTCATCCATCGAGTTAAAGATTCCTTCTGCCACATAACCGTAGAACATCCCTATCGGGTGGCCTACCTCAGTGTTGGTGGCAACTACCGGAATGTAACCGTTAGTGTTCACTTCCTGCGTAAGCGGAAGCCCGTCCTGGATGCTGGTCAGCTCGTTGCGGTAGCGGGAAAATACAAGGGTAGAGTTCCACTTGAATTCACCTCTTGTAGCATACGTAAGGGTAATGTCAACACCTTTGTTCTGCATTTCGCCAAGGTTGGATATTGGCGCAGCGATACCGCCATATTGCGAGCCGCCACCGGTAAGGAAGTCGGCAAGTGGCACCTGAAAAAGGAAGTCTTTCGATGTCTTGGTGTAAAAGTCTACGCTAGCGCCAAGCCTTGAGTCAAGCAATGTAAAGTCAATACCCAGGTTGGTTTGCTGCATCGATTCCCATGTAAGGTTCGGGTTCGGGATGTTCGATACCAGGAAGCCAGAGCCAAGGCCTGAGTTCTGCTGGTTCAGCATCGCCGTATACCTGTTGTTCTCGATCTGCTGGTTACCGGTTTCACCATAACCAAGGCGGAACTTGATATTGTCGATATACTTGCGGGTAGGCTCCATGAACTTTTCGTTTGAAAGTTTCCATGAACCCGATACCGCAGGGAAATAGCCCCACTGGTTCTTAGTGGTAGGGTCAAATTTGGACGAACGGTCAGCCCTGTAGGTAGCTGACAGGCTGTAACGGTCATCATATTCATAAATGGCACGGCCAAATAGTGAGTACAATGCGGCGCTGCCTTTGTATCCCGTTACGGTGCTTTGCGCAGGGTCGGCAAGGTTAAGGCCGTATGGTGAGTTGCTCTGGAAGCCTGTAGCGTAGGCAGATATGCCCGACCAGTGGCTGTCGTTGGCTTCCTGTCCTGCCAATAGTGTTATCTTGTGCTTTCCGAACGACTTGTCATACGAAAGCAGGTTCTTAAGGTTGATAGAGTACCAGTTCTGCCTTCTTTCATCAAGGTCGGCACTTGCGTTCGTCTGCACACCCCAGGCGTATTGCGGCCTGAATTCGGTGTGTTCTGAGAACTCTGTATTGGCGCCAACCTCCAGCCTGTATTTAAGGCCTTTGATGATCTCTGCTTCAGCATACACATTGCCCAGGAAGTTTTTCCTGATCAGCTTATTGTCTTTAGAAAGCGCTTCGGCAACCGGGTTAAAGTACGTTACGTTCATACTGTTGTCCAATGGACCTGCGAATGATCCGTCAGGATTGCGCACCGGTATGTCCGGCGACTGCAGCAAGGTATTGCTGATGATACCGCCATAGCTTTGGTTAATGGTGAGCACCTCGTTTGTGATACCCGTGCTCATGTTGGCGCCTACACGAAGCCAGTCCTTCACCTTTGTGTCAAGGTTCAGCCTCATTGTGTAACGCTTGTAGCCCGATCCTAAAAGTACCCCTTCCTGGTCCATAAAACCGCCCGAAAGGTAATATGAAGTCGACTCGCTACCGCCTGAAAATGCCAGCTGGTGGCTCTGCGTTACCGCTGTGCGGTATACTTCATCCTGCCAATTGGTACCGTTGCCCAATAGTTCAGGGTGTGCGAATTCGGGGCGAAGCTGGTCAGGCGCGGTGCCAAATAGAAGAGAGAGCTGGTTTTGGTACTGAGCATATTGGCGAAGGTTGAGCACATCCAGCTTGTTGTAAATGGAAGCTGCCGAAGTCCAGCCTTCATATGATAATTTGCCTATTCCTTTTTTACCTGATTTGGTTGTGATGATAATCACGCCATTGGCGCCTCTTGAGCCATAGATCGCTGTTGCCGATGCATCTTTCAGGATGTCAATTGACAAAATATCATTAGGGTTGATCATCGATAGCGGGCTCACGGCATTGTTGCCCGCGCTACCGCTTGATGAAAAGTCATTGCCGCTTACAGGCCTGCCACTCATTGACTTACCTGTAGCATCACCCGATACCGGAACCCCATCTATTACGTATAGTGGCTCGTTGGTCCCTGATATTGAGGTCGTACCGCGTACACGGATAGATACCGCGCTGCCCGGCTGGCCTGAGTTGTTGGTTACTGACACACCCGCGGCTTTACCCTGTATCATCTGGTCTACAGTGGTTTGCTTAAGGTTTTCAATATCCTTGGTGCGTATGGTCGATACTGCGCTCGTAATATCATCCCTGCGCTGCGTACCGTAACCGATAACGACAACTTCTTCAAGGACCTCGCTGCCTTCAACAAGCGTTACGTTGATCTGCTGCCTTCCGTTCACGGCAATTTCCTGTGTTTCAAAGCCGATGAAGCTATACACAAGCACTGCGTCAGCAGGTACGTCGATAGAATATTCGCCATCAACATTGGTGGAGATACCGGTATTGGTACCTTTGATGGAAACGTTCACCCCCGGTATGGTCATGCCGCTTCCGTCGGACACTACACCCGATACCGTGTTTTGTGCCTGTGCAACGCCTGCACAGCAAAACAGGAGGAGGTAAACAAGGGAGCGTCCCCCTGTGCACCATTTAATAAGATCATGTAGTAGAGTATTACCCATAGTAATTTGTGTTTGGTTAGTTACTGAATCTTAAAATAAATAACAAATTCTTTTGACTATCAATAATTTTAAATGGGGATTATTGACAAAAACAAATTTATGGGAGTTGTTAAGCGTTTGTTAATATTATTTTATCATTTGATGATAATATTTTCTCTAACGTTTGCGTAAAAAATATACTTATAAGTGTAAGAAAAAATATTGTAAATAATAAAATATTGGTTATCAGTGATTAATGATTTAAAAATGAATTTGCAAAGCTGTCAAAACCATATGTATTTTTTGATCACTGCCGGCTACAGGAAGCGCTTCATACCGTAAAATTCTTCCCGGTACTGGCTTGGTGTCGTGTTCTTTATACTCTTGAAAATACGGTTGAAATTGGCAATGTTATTAAAACCTGATTTGAATGCGATCTCCGAAATGCTGAGGTCCTTTTCCACCAGCCATCGTGCCGCATAACCCACTCGTATGTCGTTCAGGTAGTTTACAAATGTTTTGCCCGTTCGCTTTTTGATAAAGCGGTTGAATGATACCGGGCTCATGCTGGCAATGTTCGATACGTCGTCCAGCGTGATCTTTTCTGAAAAGTTCTTCTGCACATATTCGTAGATCAGCTTCATCTTGTCGTCGTCCTCAAAAGTGTCATAATCCACGGTAAAGGTAGAAAGCAGGCGCTGGTTCCTGGAGTTGGCCATGTCATGCAGTATGGAGATGATCTCGAGGAAGTAATCCATCCCATCCAGTTTGGAGATGCGTACTAACTTGTCGGCCAGCTCAGTTCCGGTTTTTTTGGAGAACAGGATGCCGTGATTGGACCGGTTGAACATATCGCGTATCGGCTGCATGATACGCCGCTCCAGCATCGAATCGCTAAACAGGTCGTTGTGGAACTGTATCGTGATCTCATGTATCTTCTTGTTCCTGCATTTGTTGAGTTCCCACCCGTGATAGAGATTGGGGCCTACCAATACCAGTTCTACATCGTCGATCTCCTCGATATGGTCGCCAACAATGCGTTTTACCCCTTTCCCATTGAGTATGAAGTTGATCTCAAACTCTTCATGGTAGTGTATTGGGAAGTCGAAAGTGTCTTTGGTACGGTCAAAAACAAGGAAGCTGTCGCCTTTTGTAAGCGGCGGGATCTCGCGGTAGAACTTATGGTTGTCCATATTTTAAATTTTTGATGCAATTATATGATATAAATTTGATAAAATAATATTAACTTAAATTTAGCAGTCAAATTATCTTTGGCATTATCAAAAAAGTGTGTTTAAAATTACACTGTCCTGAAATATAGCTTTAATTATTTGTGAATTCCACAACACTACAAGCTTAAATTTGAAGCTGATGCAAAACCTGGTGAAGAACATCCTACTATACATACCGGCCGTTTTAGTGCTGTTCTCCTGCAAGGGAACATCGCAAATAACTGCTTCGGCTCCGGCACCTGCCGATAAAAAAGCTACCAAAGAGACTATAGCATTATACAAAAACCTTTTCCGACTGAAGGAAAAAGGCTATATGTTCGGCCACCAGGATGCGCTGGCCTATGGCGTGGAGTGGAAATATGAAGAGGGCAGGAGTGATATAAAGGATGTGACAGGCGACCATCCGGCCATATACGGCTGGGACCTGGGCCGTATCGAAAATAAGGAACTAAAGGACCTTGACGGCGTGCCGTTCGATAAAATGCGCGAGTGGATGAAGCAGGTGTATGACCGCGGCGGCATCAATACGGTAAGCTGGCACGTAAACAACCCGCTGAGCGGCAAGGATGCATGGGACAACCCTCCCGGGACGGTGGCTTCGGTACTGCCCGGCGGTTCACAGCACGAGAAGTACAAGGGCTGGATGGATAACGCGGCTGAATTCCTGCTGACGCTGAAAGGAAGTGATGGCAGGCCTATTCCCATTTTGTTCAGGCCCTACCATGAGTTTACAGGCAACTGGTTCTGGTGGTGTAAAAACACGACCACACCGCAACAGTTCAAAGAACTGTGGATATTCACTGTAAAATACTTCCAAAGCAAAGGCTTGCACAACCTTATCTATGTGTACAATACTTCCAATGAAAATGTAGCTACTGAGGCCGATTTCATGGAATATTATCCCGGAGATGAGTGGGTAGATATTGTAAGTTTTGACGTGTACCAGGGCGGCGAAGGCGAAAAGCGTGAAAAATTCCTGAAGGAGACTAAAAATATCGTAGCGATAATGGACAAAGTAGCGCGTGAGCACAATAAGCTGTGTGCCATTGCCGAGACGGGTTATGAAGCCGTACCGGATGCCAAATGGTGGACGGGTACTTTGGCGGAGGCCATTGGTGACCACAAAATATCTTATGTGCTGGTATGGCGCAACCATGGCTGGAATGACTGGTTCAAGCCTGCAAAAATGCACTATTACGGCCCGTATAAAGGGCAGGTGTCCGAAAAAGATTTTATAGAGTTTTATAACCTAAAGAATACATTGTTCCAGAGCGATGTAACTAAAGAAAAATTATACCGCTAGTGTATAACCCACTTACAGGATGAGATTAACAGCCATAGACCTTACAATAATCGCCTTATATTTTATAATGATGATCGTTATAGGCATCATTATGAAGAACCGTGCCAAGCGCAGCAAGGACAGCTACCTTTTAGGAGGCAAAAAGCTCCCATGGTACATGCTTGGGCTTAGCGATGCCAGCGACATGTTCGATATCAGTGGTACGATGCTGCTCGTGAGCATGGCCTTCCTGTACGGCTTTAAAAGCGTATGGATCCCATGGATGTGGCCGGTGTTCAACCAGGTATTCCTCATGGTTTTCCTGAGCAAATGGCTTCGTCGCAGCAATGCCACGACCGGTGCCGAATGGCTGGGTACACGCTTTGGCCTTACCGATAAAGGCGTAAAGCAAAGCCATGCCATAGTTGTAGTATTTGCGCTCATGCTGTGCATTGGCTACATGGCGTACGCTTTCGTGGGTGTGGGTGAGTTCCTCGAGATATTCATTCCGTATGAGTCCATAAAAGATGTGGTACCGTTCCTTGACCGGGATTTGGGGCAATATACAGTCGGTTCGGCAGAATATACGACGGCATTATACGAAGCCAAAAATACCACCGCGCAATTTTACGGGGTAAGCATCTGCCTTGTGGCAACATTCTACAGTATTATCGGGGGTATGCACGGTATTGTGCTGGCCGACTTCATTAAATACATGATCATGATCATCTGTTCCATTTTTGTGGGAACGATAGCCATGATGCACCTTGCCGATTCGGGTATCGTCCTTGCCGATAAAATGCCAATAGGATGGGATAACCCGCTTTTTGGAATGGAACTGGGGCTTGAATGGCAGAATATTTTGGCAGATGCCCAGGTGAAACTTGAAAAAGACGGTTACAAATTATTCTCGGCAGTAGTGGGTATGATGTTCTTTTCGGGTGTGCTGAAAAGCCTTGCCGGGCCGGCGCCAAACTACGACTGCCAAAAGATTTTGAGCACCAAGTCGCCCGAAGAGGCGAGCAAGATGAGCGGCTTCATATCCATCATTCTATTGCCGATACGCTACTTCATGACCATGGGGCTATGCATACTGGGCGTGCTGTACTTTAAGGACCTTGCGCTGGGACAGACCTCGGAAGGTGTTAACTTCGAGAGTATTATGCCTGCGGTGATCAATAAATACCTTCCTGTAGGGTTGGTGGGCCTTGTGCTTGCCGGGTTCCTGGGGGCGTTCATGAGCAACTTCTCGGGTACCCTCAACGCGGGCCAGGCGTATATCGTAAACGACATTTACCTTAAATACTTTAAGCCGGATGCCGACAGGAAACAGATCATTACCATGAGCTACATTTCCGGTACGGTGATGGTGATCCTGGGTGTGGGCCTTGGCCTGATGATTAAGGATGTGAACATGATATTCAACATCATTACAGCAGGACTGTACGGAGGGTTCGTTTGTGCCAATGTCCTCAAATGGTACTGGTGGCGCTTTAATGCCAACGGCTATTTCTGGGGTATGTTCGCCGGTATCATCGCCAGCGCCATTCCGCCTGCACTGTCTGTAAGCGGTGTTACCGATTACTTTGACGGAACGCGCATGCTGTACTTCTTCCCGATATTCATTGTGATACAGCTTATCGCCTGCATACTTGGCTCGTATGCCGCGCCTCCTACCAATGAAGAAACGCTAAAAGAGTTTTATAAGACCGTAAGGCCATGGGGTTTCTGGAAACCTGTCCGCATGAAGATACAGGCTTCGGATGATCCGGGTATACAAAAGAACAGGAACTTCGGCATCAATATGGCCAATGTGGTCATGGGTATTACCGGGCAGATATTGCTCACCCTGCTGCCAATGTACTTTATCCTTTCCAAATGGACGGGCTTCGGGATCGTGCTGGCATTACTGGCGGTAATATTCCTGACAATGAAACGCACTTGGTGGAACAGGCTGACCGATTATTAAGAAATACAAATTAAAGAACAGATAGTAAGATGGGTAATGATATGATCACTGACAGGCTGGTACGGATACCTAATTATGATGCGCTGGCAAAGGCGCACCAACAGCTTATCGAGCAAAAAAACAGCCCCCTTAGCGAAAGCAACGGCATTTATACACGATATAAGAACCCTGTTGTTACGGCAGCGCATGCACCCATTGTATGGCGTTATGACCTGAATGCTGAAACTAACCCTCATGGAATGGAGCGCATAGGCATCAATGCGGCGTTCAACGCCGGGGCGATGAAGTGGGGCGACAAATACCTGATGGCCGTGCGTGTGGAAGGCGTAGACCGCAAGTCCTTCTTTGCCATAGCCGAAAGCCCGAACGGGGTGGATAACTTCCGTTTTTGGGACAAGCCGTGCGTTATCCCTCAGCTTGAAGATAAAGATACCAACGTATATGACATGCGCCTGGTCGCCCATGAGGACGGGTATGTGTACGGCATATTTTGTACTGAAAGAAAAGATCCTGATGCCCCGGCAGGCGATACCAGCGCGGCAATAGCTAATGCGGGTATAGTACGTACCAAAGACCTGGTGGACTGGGAAAGGCTTCCCGACCTGATCTCGAATACCGGCCAACAGCGCAATGTGGTACTGCACCCTGAATTTGTGAATGGCAAGTATGCACTCTACACGCGCCCGCAGGATGGATTCATTGACGTGGGAAGCGGCGGCGGCGTAGGCCTGGGATTTGTAGATAGCATGGAAAACCCGGTGGTGCAGGATGAGAAGATAATATTTGGTAAAATGTACCATACTATATATGAGTTGAAGAACGGTCTTGGCCCGGCTCCGATAAAAACCGAAAAAGGCTGGCTGCACATGGCACACGGAGTCCGCAATACCGCGGCAGGCCTTCGCTATACCTTATATGTATTCATGACCGACCTGAACGACATTGGTAAAGTTACCCATGTGCCGGCAGGCTATTTCATGGCTCCCGAAGATGGCGAAAGAGTAGGAGATGTTTCCAATGTATTGTTCTCCAATGGCTGGATCGCCGATGATGATGGTACAGTATACATTTACTACGCATCTTCGGATACGCGCATGCATGTGGCGGTTTCGACCATTGACAAACTGGTAGATTATGCCATGAACACGCCGGAAGATACCTTTACTTCGGCAGGTTCGGTAGATACCATCATCAAAATGGTGGATAACAACAGCAAGTTCCTGTAATGGAAGGACTGAAAAAAGAAATGCATGATGAGCTGCTGTCCATTCTTGAGTATTGGACAGTGAACTCGGTTGACGAAACCAACGGTGGGTTCATTGGGGCCGTCGATTTTTCTGAAAATAGAGATCTTACTGCCGACAAAGGCGCAGTCCTTAATGCACGGATCTTGTGGGCGTTCTCCGCGGCATATCCTGTTACCGGTAACGAACGGCATTTGCAATTAGCGCAGAGGGGCTACGAGTATATTGCCGCTTATTTTTACGACAAGGAGCATGGCGGCATTTTTTGGAGCGTCGACTATCAGGGCGATCCGAAAGATACAAAGAACCAGGTGTATGCATTGGCATTCGTGATCTATGGATTGTCTGAGTTCTATGTCATCTCTAAGAATGAAGAGGCCTTGGCATTGGCCAAAAAACTTTATGGAAAAATAGAGCAGTACAGTTACGACCCTGTGAATAGAGGTTATTTTGAGGCATTTACCCGCGACTGGCAGCCGATCGAGGACCTTCGGCTGAGCGATAAGGATGCCAACGAAAAGAAGACCATGAACACCCACCTGCACATTGTAGAGGGGTATGCCAACCTGTATAAGGTATGGCAGGACGAAGGGCTGAAGGATACGATCGCCGGATTGCTGCACACCATCAATGAGCATTTTATCAATGAAGCGACAGGCCATTTACACCTCTTTTTTAGTGAGGACTGGGTAGAGAAGCCCGATATGGTCTCCTATGGTCACGACATCGAGGCGGCCTGGCTGCTGCAGTGGTGTGCCGAAGTAATAGGCGATGAGGAACTTATAAACATTTATAAAAAGCACGCCGTAACCATGGCCGATGCTACTTTTGAAGGATTGGATGCCGATGGCGGGCTGTGGTACGAATACGACCCGCAGGAGGAAACCCTCATTGCCGAAAAGCACTGGTGGCCGCAAAGCGAGCTGTGGATAGGTATGGTGAATGCCTGGCAGATAACAGGTGATGCCAAATACCTTGACGCGGTTAAGCACAACTGGGAATTCGTACAGCAGTACATCCTTGATAAAACGAGCGGCGAATGGATATGGGGTGTAAATGCTGACTATTCAAAGATAGAAAAAGACAAAGCCGGTTTCTGGAAATGTCCATACCATAATTCACGGGCATGTCTGGAGCTGATGTCGCGGTTGTAGATGACCTTACCCCGACCCTCTCCAAAGGAGAGGGAGAAGCTTCACTCAGATCTAAACTGTTTAAACAGGATAAGAGATAAATTTATGTAATAAGTATCAATTAGCTTTTGTTCCCAGCTCCCCTCTTCTTTGGAGAGGGGTTGGGGGTGAGGTCTGCAACATATTATACTATGAAAAAAAATATCACCACAATACTGGCACTTTTGTTACTTGCCATAACATCCTGCTCAGAAGACAGCCGTTATGCCGGTAAAAGCGATGACGGCCCCGTAAACGAAGAACCCGATGTGCTAACGCCCCAAAATGTACGCTCGTACATGGTGGACGCCAATGCTACCGCCGAGACCGTGGCATTGTTCTATAACCTGAAAATGCTTTCCAAGACAAAATACCTTGTTGGCCAGCAGGATGCCTTTACAGGCTTTTACAACAATGCGGGCGGCGATAGCGACATGAAGAAAGCCACGGGCAAAGACCCTGCGCTATTGGGATCTGACTTTATGTTCATTACCGATGACCAGAACGACGGTACACCATCCAACTGGTTTTACCAGCAGGAACAGATCATCATAGGCGACATGAAGGAGGCGTATGATAAGGGTATGGTAAACATCATGTCATGGCACCTGCGCGAACCTTTTGAAGGCGAGACCTTCTACACGTCCGACATGACGGACCAACAGAAGCAACAGGCTTTTACCAGCATACTGCCGGGTGGTGTGAACCACAATTATTACAAAGCGAAACTTGACAAAGTAGCCAGTGTGCTGAACAACCTCAAGGACAACAATAATAAACTGATACCTGTTATTTTCCGCCCGTTCCATGAATTTGACGGCAACTGGTTCTGGTGGGGTGCGGCATACTGCACGCCCGAACAATACAAGCAGGCATGGCAGTTTACCGTGGAATACCTGCGCGATACAAAGAACGTCCATAATGTATTGTACTCTTATGCACCTGACAACAGTTACACGACTTCGGGCAACTACCTTAGCCGATATCCGGGTGACGATCATATCGATGTGCTTGGCATGGATAACTACGGCGATTTTGCTAATGGCAGTGCTGCCGGTGTGACTACCGCCAACAACAAGCTGAAAATGATATCTGACCTGGCAAAGCAAAAGGTAAAGATAGCTGCGCTGACCGAAACAGGCTTCAGGGTAACATCGGGCACAAGTCCCATAAACGGTTTTTTTGCCAATAACATTTATACAGCGATGACTGCTAACGATGTTGAGCTTGCTTTCATCATGTTTTGGGGCAATGACCAGAATGGCTATTACGTACCGCCCACGGGGCAAAGCAACACTCCTGATCTTGTACAGTTTGCCAATAAGGCCGAATCGGTGCTTCAAAATACAGTGCCAGCTCTCTATTCCATGCCTTGATCATTTCAGATTGTAGATTTCAGATTGAGCTTCACTCATGCTGAATATAAAATAACGAATTAACTATCTTTCCTCGCTCCCCTCTCCTTTGGAGAGGGGTTGGGGGTGAGGTCTTTTAAAGATATGAAAAAACTACTCCTACTCCTTATTCTCCCGCTGGCATTTTCCTGCCAGGCACAGCAGCCACGCATTACCGTGGAGGGTACACAATTCTACAAAGGCGACAAACCCTACCATTACATTGGGACTAATTACTGGTACGGTGCATTGCTTGCCGCAAAGGATGGCGGCGACCGCAAGCGGCTTGCTGAAGAGCTTGACCTGCTCAAATCAAAAGGCATTGACAACCTGCGCATCCTTGTAGGTGCCGAAGCCGGCACGCAGGACTTTACCGTGAACCCGGCATTGCAGCCACAACAGGGGAAATATGATGAGAACCAACTGGACGGGCTGGATTACCTTTTGTCCGAGATGGGCAAGCGCGGCATGTATGCGGTACTCTACCTGAACAATAACTGGGAGTGGAGCGGTGGCATGGCGCAGTACCTGGAATGGAACGGCTATGGCAAACTGCCCAACCCGAATGTTAAGCCCAACACCTGGCCGCAGTTCATGGAATATACAAAGCAATTCCATAAGTGCGAGCCTTGCATTAAAGCATTCAACGACCATATAAAATTCATATTAGGACGTACAAACGCATATACCAAAAAAAAGTATACCGAAGATACTACTATAATGGCATGGCAGGTGGCTAATGAGCCGCGTGTGTTTACCGCTGATAATGAGGCCGCTTTTACAAAATGGCTTAATGGTGTGGTGGATCTGCTGGACTCGCTGGCGCCCAACCAGCTAATATGTACCGGAAGCGAGGGCAAGGCAGGATCTGCGGATGACATTGCCATTTTTGAGCGTACGCACAACAACCCGAAGATCGATTACCTTACCATGCACATTTGGCCGAAGAACTGGAGTTGGTACGACCATAAAAAGGAGAAGGAGACATTGCAGCCAGCCATCACAAAAGCGATCGCCTACATCGATGAGCATATCGCGGTTGCGAAAAGGCTTAACAGGCCCATAGTGCTGGAAGAGTTCGGATTGCCAAGGGAAGGAGAGAGCCTCGACAGAGGGGCATCTGTTGCTGCCCGCAATGCCTTTTATAAAGCTATTTTCGACAGGTTGGTACAGAGTGTGAAAAGTAAGGAAGCCTTTGCCGGGCTGAACTTTTGGGGCTTTGGAGGAAGTGGCAAAAATGACCCGGCCAATGGCAAATGGGTTAAAGGCGATGACTTTACTGCCGACCCTCCACAGGAACCGCAAGGACTTAATACGGTATTCAGCAGCGATGCCTCGACGCTGGACATGGTAAGGCAACATAATAAAAAGATAAACTAATTTAAGGGACGAAAGACTCTTTTTTGTTGGGGAAATAGTATATTTGGGGCAATTAAAAATAACCAAACAATGAAAAAGATCACGACACTTGCAGTAGCTTTCGTAATGGCAATGAGCATGAACGCGCAGGAAGTAAACCTCAAGCCGGAATTTAAGGCGAACAGTACCTACACACAAACAGAGGTCCAAGCCAATAAGATAGCAATGACCTTTGAAGGAGCTGAGGAACCGATGGAACAAGAAGTGCCAACAAGCGTAGTCAGGACTATTGAAGTGGGTAAGCTTGCCAACAATGAGCTGCCGTTTACTATAACAATGACAATGGATGCGAACCAGCAGGGCGCAGAAATGCTTAATGGCGCTAAAATATCAGGTAAGGTGAAAGGCGGGAAACTTGCTTTTGAATCGGTAGATGCGCCAAACATGCCAGATCAGGTAAAGGACATGATAAAAAGTATGATGGAACAGGCGTTCAAGGCTACTTTTTTCCCGGCTAAAAAAATGAAGGTAGGCGAAAGTTTCGCGATTGATATACCAATGGAAATACCTGTAGGCCCGGGTGTAACGATGAACATGAAGGATGTTGCCACTTTTAAGCTTAAAAAAGTGGAAGGGCGCAAAGCCATATTTGACATCGATCACGTAGTAACGCTCCAGGGGAATATTGAAGGCCAGGACATGAAAGGTTCGGGCACGGGATCAGGCGAAATGGTATACGACCTTGACCAGAATTTCCCGGTAACCAACAATGCCAATATGACTATGGACATGGGCTTTGAAGCACAGGGAATGAAGATAGACATGAAAGTTACCAACAGTACTAAAACAACTACTGTTATCACTACAAAAAAGTAATAAATGAGATTTACCAAAAAGGCCGTTCACGCGGCCTTTTTTTTATTTAATGACATCATGAACGGACACAGCTGCTATTGCGGTTCGGGTATTTTATTTGAAGAATGCTGCCAACCTTATATTTCAGAAATAAAGAACGCACCCACTGCCGAAACACTCATGCGGTCGCGCTATTCGGCGTATGCCATACATAATGCAGGCTATCTTTGGGAGACCACTGCTCCGGCGATGCGTAAATACCATAGTAAATCGGCCATTCTGCAATGGGCAAGATCAAACCATTGGGTAAAGCTTGAAATTCTGGAAGCAACAGAAACCACAGTTGAGTTCAGGGCATATTATCTTGACCCAAAATTGAAGGCACTAACACACCATGAAAAGTCAGTATTTATTAACGAAGGCGGCAAATGGTATTATCTGGATGGTGAATATTGATCTTCATGCAGTTCATCGATTTTTTTACATTGCCAGGCTGTGCCGCAATTATGATCGGATGCATGTGCAGGCAGCGAAGCTGTTATCTTAGTGGAGTAAATAATAATGCGGCTGAAGATATTTGTTTTTGGCGGCGATCATTTTTGATCAATTACTTCTTATAGCTGCTGCTTTTCGAGTATAAGCTTCAGTTCCCGGCCATCGGCCGATGTGCCCGCATGTAAGAGCCTGCCTTCTATCCTTACCTCAAATTCATCGCTTGGAGAAGTAATGAAGTATTTCCCGTTACTTTCCTTTACTTCATATTTTTCAGTATCAATAGTGTCTGCCAGGAATTTCATTTCAAATACATTGCCAATGAACTGGAAGTAATTTCCTGTCATTTCCTTATTCATCTGTTTTACCATGTATGCGTTAGCCTCATCAGGGGTCTTCTTTTTAAAACCGGCCAAATATTCGGGGGTAAGCTTTACTGTGTTGTTCTTTATATCGAATACATTTCCGTCCATGGTAAGCTGTATTACCATCCATTTGCCCTCCAGCATTTTTTGGGTAACTTTTTGTGCATTGGCATTAATTGCCACAAAGCAAATGGCTATTAGCGTGATGATGTTTTTCATACGTTATTTTATTTGGGCTAAAATATAAAATTTTATTTTGCATTTATCATGTAACAAAAAAACAGGTATCTTCATCTAATATATGATGGAAGTCGGATAATGTGATCCGACATCATTTATTAAAGTAAAAAAACCGATCATAATTAATCAATAAAATGACAGCACACGAAATTGACTACCATATTTATGGTGAAGAAATGCAATATGTAGAAATTGAACTTGACCCGCAGGAGGCCGTTGTGGCCGAGGCCGGCAGCTTCATGATGATGGATGATGGTATACAGATGCAGACGATCTTTGGCGACGGCTCTAACCAGAACGAAGGTTTTATGGGAAAGCTGTTCTCGGCAGGAAAAAGGATGCTGACAGGGGAAAGCCTGTTCATGACTGTATTCCTGAACCAATATCACGGCAAGCGTATGGTGAGCTTTGCATCGCCCTACCCGGGCAAGATCGTGCCTATCGACCTGAGGCAGTACAAAGGCAAGTTCATCTGCCAGAAAGACGCGTTCCTGTGTGCGGCCAAGGGTGTTACCGTAGGTATCGAGTTTTCTAAAAAACTGGGCAGGGGGCTGTTCGGCGGTGAGGGCTTCATTATGCAGAAACTGGAGGGCGATGGCATGGCATTCGTGCATGCCGGTGGTACGCTGGCCCGAAAGGTGCTGGGCCCCGGCGATGTGCTTAAGGTAGATACCGGATGTATCGTTGGTTTTGAGCAGACGGTGGATTATGACATTGAATTCATAGGCGGTATAAAGAATACCATCTTTGGTGGTGAGGGATTGTTCTATGCGACGCTAAAAGGCCCCGGTACAGTATATATCCAGTCGTTGCCATTTAGCAGGCTGGCGGGCAGGATCTATTCGGCCGCAAGCCAGGGCGGCGGGCAACAAAGGGGTGAAGGCAGCATACTGGGCGGGCTTGGCAACCTGCTGGATGGCGATAACAGGTTTTAATTTTATCAAACGAAATAGAGAAAGGGTACCATTGATGTTGCCCTTTTTTATTGACCTGCCTTTTGTATATTTGAGAAGTAAAGCGAAGCCATGAAAAAGTATTTTACCCTAATTATAGTCTTTATGTCACTGCGCGTTCTCGCACAGGGTCCCGAGACTGAAAAACATCCCATAGAAATACAGTTTGAGGAATGCATGGGCGGTTCGACACAGGAAATGGTTGAATGCGCTTACGCGGAACACGATGCCTGGGACAAAGAGATGAATAAGTACTATGATCTTTTGAAAGGTGTATTGAGCGCCAATGAGTTCAAAAGGCTGAAGGCGGCACAGAAGAAATGGCTGGAATACCGCGATGAGGAAAAGAAATTTTACGGGAAAATGTACAGTGATAAAGAGGGTACAATGTGGCGTGTAGTTAGTGCTTCGCGATATAAAGATATTGCAAAGAAAAGGGCTCTGGAGCTTATTGAATACTATGAAATGTATAACTATTAGGGAGATGTTATGGAAAAAATATTTTGCTTCCTTATCATTTTGGTCGCATTTTCCGTTACGGCGCAGGAGACCATTGCCGAAAAACACCCTATCGATATTGCCCTTGAAAAGTGTATTCGCGAAGCCGACTACGACGAAAAAGCCATAGCGCAATGCCTGATGGAAGCCCTCAAGTCCTGGAAGGCCGAAGCAGAAAAGAACTACCAGCAGCTTTATGCTGTACTTAATGAAGCCGACCGCAAAAAACTGGAAGAAGCCAAAAAGCAATGGCAGGAATATGAAGGCGCCGAAAATGTCCTTGCCAGGGGGCTGTACAGCGATAAGAACAAATATCCTTATGGTATCGTACCTATTAGCCGCTCCATTGATCTGCTGAAAATACGGGCAGCCGACCTGAAAGAGTACTATGACCTGCTGGGACGGCGTTAATTATATAAACTATCTATGAAACCTATCCGTGTTGTTGTATTCATTGTAACCGTGCTCATAACGCTCGCTGTGCTCTTCTACACTGAGGGCAGGGATCATTATGAGCCTGGCGATAATGCTTCTCTCGATGTTAAGATAGGCGATACGTTTATAATAAAACTGGATGAAAATCCTTCAACAGGAGGAAAGAATTGCTGGCTTACAGATATGAATTCTGTACGCCTTGTATCGGAAAGTTTTAACCCAAATTCATCCGACGATGGTGCGGGAGGTGTCACTACATATACTTTTAAGGCGATCGCTAAAGGTACCGACACACTTAAAGTAGCCAATTGTCGACTCGCCGGCGAAAAAAAATGCTCCGATCATAATGATAAGAACACCAAGCCGGATAATGTATTTGTTGTAAGGATTGGGGAGTGATCACCGATGTCTTCAGTAAGATTCAGAGTATGAGTGGAATACGAATCTAAATTCTGAAATCTGAAATAAATCGAGTTTCTGAACTTTCAAAAATTTTGAAAGACAATTAACACTGTTTCGGATCACCGGATTGGAGTTATCTGTAATTTTGAGATACTAAATATCAATTTTATGGCTACGAAAAAAAATATAACCCCTGACAGGTCAGCGCTTATAAGCAAATATACTGACCATTGCCTGATGCACGGCAGGAGGCCGGAGTCGGTTTATAAATTCGCTAACGACAACGGATTTGAGGAAGTGCTATTCTACCGTTATTTCGCGTCTTTCGAAGCATTGGAGCATGAGTTCTTTGTCGATATGTTCACGCACACGCACGAGATACTCGAAAAAACACCGTCATATGCTGAGTACTCCGGCACCGAAAAGCTCTCGGCGTTCTATTTTACCTTTTTCGATCTCGCTACGGCCAACAGGAGTTTCGTTATGTTCGTGCTTAGAGAAGGCGGACACACGCTTCGTAACCTTGTCAAGCTAAAAGGATTCCGTAAGCTGTTCCTGGCCTACGCTGAAGCCATCCTCGAAAAACCGATCGAGACTCACGGCCACCGCATCGGTAAGGTACAGGATACCGCGATCCGTGAAGGGGCGTGGCTGCAATTCCTTTCCATATTGAAATTCTGGATGGACGATACATCATCTGCTTTTGAGAAAACCGACATATTCATAGAGAAATCTGTAAAAGCTTCGGCCGATCTTGTATACAACATTCCGCTGAAAAGCGTACTCGACCTAGGCAAATTCATCTGGAAAGAAAAATTCAAAGCATAATGAAACGGCTTGACTCCATTCCCACCAACAAGATCGACAGGGTAACGCGCCTTGTGACCACAGGCGTAAAGGTTGGCGGGAACTACCTGAAATACTACGGCAAAAAAATGGTGAACCCCGAATTGACAAAGGACGAGCTGCACCAGGACAATGCCACCGATATTTACGATACCCTAAAGGAACTGAAAGGCAGTGCCCTCAAGGTGGCCCAAATGCTGAGCATGGAGAAGAACCTCCTGCCGCAATCGTATGTGGACAAATTCGCGCTCAGCCAGTTCTCTGTGCCGCCATTGTCGGCGCCGTTGGTACGGAAGACATTCAAAAATTACTTCGGCGTTTATCCTGACCAGATGTTCGACTGGTTCTCTCCCGATTCGGTGAACGCAGCCAGCATAGGGCAGGTGCATAAGGCGAAAAAGGATGGTAAGGAACTGGCCGTAAAGATCCAGTACCCGGGCGTAAAAGAAAGCATCAGTACCGATATTGCTATTGTGAAACCCATTGCCATCAGGATGTTCAACCTTAAGGGTACGTCCGATGAATATTTCGAGGAAATTGAAGGCAAACTCATGGAGGAGACCGACTACCTGCTTGAAATGGAGCAGAGCGAGTATGTGCGCATGGCCTGCGGTGGCATTCCGAACCTGAGGTTTGCCGAATATTATCCGCAATACTCGTGCGAAAAGATCATCACGATGGACTGGATGGATGGCATCCACTTATCAGAATACAACACGCCCGCACTTTCGAAAGAAAAGCGCGACAGGATAGGGCAGGCGCTGTTCGACTTTTACATGTTCCAGATACACAAGCTGAAGTACTTTCATGCCGATCCGCATCCGGGGAATTTTCTTGTAGATAAAGACGAAAACCTGATCGCCATCGACTTCGGCTGCATGAAAAAGATCCCGGAGAGTTTTTACCAATTGTACTTTGAGCTGGTAAACCCGGTAAACCTTGCCAACAGGGAAGTGTACATGAAGCTGATGCACGAGCTTGAAATGCTTAAGGAAACGGATCCGCCTGAAGATGTCAAATTCTTTTCCGAGCTGTTCCATGAATTGCTCATGGTATTTACCAAACCGCTTCAAAAAGACACATTCGATTTTTCAGATCCATCGTTCCTTGAAGAGGTGGCACGAATGAGCCAGGAGCTGGCCAGCGATAAAACCCTACGTAAAATGAACGGTAACCGTGGCTCGAAGCATTTCATTTACATCAACCGCACATTCCTGGGGCTGTACAACCTGCTGTCAGATCTAAAAGCTGAAGTTCGGATAAATGATCATGAGAAGTATGTGTGATGGGACCCGCATCTTTTCTGGCAAAATACATTCGTTTTCGTGTAGAGCCGTTGCAAATGCAATGGCTCTACTTATTTATAAAAGATACGGTTTCATTATAACGAAGATGAATGCTGAGTTTTCGGGTGCCTCGCCCCGGGCCAGGCAGGAATTTTTCGAAGCGCATTGTCTATCGCATTACGATGTTCCTTTTTAATGTACTGCTTTGCAATCCTGTTTTCGGGATTTTTATCGAAAGTATAAAGCACAGCGATAAAAATCCATTCGGCGGGCTTCATAATGAGGTATATGGCATCGGACACAGCCTTGTTGTCAAAAACATGGTAATGGCGGCGGATGGTGTTGCCTACTTTATTGTAGTTTCTCCTGATATATCTGTGTGTTCGTGGCATTTTATCCTGCAGCAGTTCCTCAAAAGCATTAGAAACCAATAACTGCCTGTTGCAAATTATAGTTCCGCCATTGCGAATGCCCAGCCGCTGTGGCTTAACGATATTCTGATGCCCGTTGGCTGCCACGGTACACAAGTAATGGCCTTCGCATATTACCTTGTCACACTCATAATCCAGTTGTGAGAAGCCGTGCCTGTAGGTGTCGGTAAATGCCTTTATGATAGAATCGGGCTTTTGCCCAAACAGCAACAGTAAGCAGATGACAAGCACTGTAAGGGGCAGGCAGAGAAGCAACAGGATGGGATACTTGGCAAGCGGTTTCAGTAGCAGTATTTTCCAGGCAATGGCTCCCGCCTTTGATTGAGGTGCCGAGGCATTTTCACGGTATTCTTCCATGAAAAGTCTGTGGTTGTTGATGAGGGCAAACAGCATGAACGCAATTATCGGGAAGTTTCCGAAACCCGCCAAAAAAATATCATCGGTATGTATACCTACAAAAATATTGAAGATGATTGCCAGTATCAGTGCTGCATTGACCAAAACCTCCAATACAGGCGGTGCGGTAAGCGTGCGGTATGTCGAATAAAAATAAGCCGTAATATAAAGTAAAATAAAAATAACAGGTGTGAGCAGGTGGCCGGGAGCAAAAACTGCACTATCGCTACAGCAATTGTTTTCGGTGTCCAGCATGATATATGCAAAAGGAGACACTGCAATCGCTACGATTTCGGTAAACCTGAAAAGTCTCAGGTTCACAAATTGCCTGCCTCTTACTATAAAGGACGCAATGTCTATGACCGCGACGAGCGCCGGGAGCCAAAATACCAAGACTAGAGGGAATAGTATAAAATCCATACAAATGCAAAAAAGTAAATATAGGTTTTTTCTGAACAGGAAACGTAACTTGGCAAACGGCTTTTCATGATTTAAACATTCGTTAAACGCCCTTTCTTCTGCAAAGTTTTTCTTATTTTTGGAGGCTAATCGCCGCCATGGAAGAGAAAGTAATACTTGTAAACGAACAGGACGAACCAATTGGCCTGATGCCTAAAATGGAGGCCCACGAAAAGGGTGTCCTGCACAGGGCGTTCTCGGTTTTTGTGCTGAATGAAGCCAATGAGATAATGCTGCAGCAGCGTGCGGCACAAAAATACCATTCGCCATTGTTGTGGACAAATACCACCTGCAGCCATCAACGCCAAGGGGAGACCAACATTGAGGCAGGCACACGAAGGCTTCGGGAGGAGATGGGCTTTACCACCGAACTGAAAGAACTGTTCTCCTTTATCTATAAAGCGCCTTTTGACAACGGCCTTACCGAGCACGAACTGGACCATGTGATGATAGGCTATTATAATGAAGAGCCCAACATCAACCGTGAAGAGGCCGAAAGCTGGAAGTGGATGGCCATTGATGCCGTTAAGGACGATATGCAACAGCACCCTGAACAGTATACCGTATGGTTCAGGATCATCTTTGATGAATTTTATCATTATCTGGAAGAACACAAATTATAGTTGTCGGTTGATGGTTGTCGGTTGCCGGCAGCCTGTTAGTACCGGCACATATGCGCTTTATTATAAATAATAGTTTTCAGTTTATGGTTGCCGGAAGCTCCCGACAACCGGCAACCGATAACCGACAACCATAAAACCAAATGAAAGTCACCGTTAGCCGAAACGCCCATTTTAATGCCGCGCACCGCCTGTACCGGAAGGATTGGGATGAGGCGCAGAATAATGCCGTGTTCGGGAAATGCAACAACCATAATTTCCACGGTCATAATTATGAGCTTACCGTGAGCGTGACCGGTCCCATCGATCCGCTTACCGGCTATGTGATCGACATGAAGATATTGAAGGACATTATTTATGAAGAAGTTGAGGTGCCCTTCGACCACAAGAACCTTAACCTTGATGTGCCGGAATTCGCCGACCTGAACCCCACCGCCGAGAACATTGCCGTGGTGGTATGGAACCGCATCCGTAAACGCATTGATGCCGGTATGGCACTTGAAGTGGTGCTGTATGAAACCCCAAGAAATTTTGTAACCTATAAAGGAGAATAATATGAGCATGGAATTATATCCATTGACATTTGAGCCCATACTGAAAGACAGGATATGGGGCGGCACCAAGCTGGAAAGCGACCTGGGCAAGACCAACCTGCCAACGCGCACTACGGGTGAAAGCTGGGAATTATCGGCTGTGGAAGGCGATGTGAGCGTAGTAAAGAATGGTGCTTATGCCGGAAAACCACTAACGGAATTGCTTGAAAAATTCCCTGCGGAAGTGCTCGGCACGAAAGTACACGCACAGTTTGGGAAACAGTTCCCGTTACTGTTCAAATTCCTTGATGCAAGGGAAGACCTTTCCATCCAGGTGCACCCTAATGATGAACTGGCCAAAGAACGCCACAACTCTTTCGGCAAGACCGAAATGTGGTATGTTATGCAAGCCGATGAGGGCTCCCGCATCATTGTTGGGTTTAACCACGCTTCAAGTGCTGATGAATACCTTCAGCATTTGGAAGACAAGAACCTGATCGATATCCTCAATCAGGTGCCTGCAGAAAAAGGACAGGTATTCTTTTTAGAAACAGGAACTATCCATGCGATAGGCGCGGGCATCGTGATCGCTGAGATACAGCAAACGAGTGACATTACCTATCGCATATATGACTGGGACAGGGTAGATGCCAATGGTAAAGGCCGTGAACTGCACGTAGAACAGGCACTGGATGCCATGAACTACAACACTACCGATACACAGAAGAATTACACTCAGGAGCCGAATAACAGCAATGTGATGGTGGACTGCCCTTACTTTACTACAAGCTATCTTCCGCTGGATGGCAGCGCGGGCAAGACGAACGATGGCAACAGCTTCAGGGTATTTATCTGCACGGATGGTGCCTTTTCGGTAGAATTTGACGGGCAGAAGCATGACTTTAAGAAAGGTGATACAGTATTGATACCTGCGGCTTTACAGTCATTCCTGCTTAGCGGAAAAGCCACTTTGCTGGAAATAAGTATTTCTTAACAAGATTTAGAACTATTAGTTGTAATTTTGCAAACTGAACTATAAAGTAAATAGAAATGGCAAACGTTAGAAATTTAAAGAAGGATATCAATTTTGTAATGGGTGATATCATCGAGGCAGTATACCTTACCGAGCTTGCAAAAGGCGGACAACCTTCTGAGAAATCAGAAGCTATCATCGATGAGGCTATTGTTGCATTTGATACATTGATCAAAAAAGTGAACGCGAAGAAGGTTGAGAATAAAACAGCGCATTTTAGGCAGATCAACAAAGAGCTGGAAGAAACTGCCACTCAACTTGTTGGAAAGATTAACGCGCTGTAAGCGAAAAAAATCTATAAAAAGTACGGGTGAACGTTTGGAAATTTAAAATTCAGGCTTATATTTGCACCCGTATTGAGACGCCGGTGTAGCTCAGCTGGCTAGAGCAGCTGATTTGTAATCAGCAGGTCGTGGGTTCGAGTCCCTCTATCGGCTCAATAA